>Ga0209579_10000178_pt1 | contig 93643 bp, 60 predicted proteins | sample Coa_R1_2_FD_187152 | JGI IMG/M metagenome (GOLD analysis project Ga0209579, IMG submission 187152) | Surface soil microbial communities from Centralia Pennsylvania, which are recovering from an underground coalmine fire - Coalmine... | ecosystem: Environmental > Terrestrial > Soil >... | reverse complement strand
GTTGCCGCCGGGTCGCCAGCGCCCGCGAGCAAATGGCCACCAACTCAGGATCCTCGAGCAACAGATCAATTGGGCTCAGGGTCGGGTCCTGAAGGGCGGCGAGTTCTTTGAAGAAAGCAAAACCGAAGAGAGAAGCCTGGCGCTGAAGCCGACCGATCATTACCTACTCGATATATTCGATTAGGTAAAGGCTGGCAACCATAATCTTCTAAAAAAATTGCCGGGGCCACCCAGCCCAAGGGCTACCGACTTTTGCAACAGGCTTTAGACTAGGCCGTCAGTAAAGCATCGTCTCTTCCGGCGGGTCGGTCACGGTGACGCTTTTGGCTTTTACAACCGCCAGGACGCGGCCGCCTTCGGTCGGGAAGGTGGCGTCGCCGACCACTTTCACCCAGCTCATCTCGGGGATGTTGGAAGGCTGGTCGCTTTCCACCACCGCGGCGACGGGGCGCGCGTCGGCGGCGCAGCAGACCATGAGCATCCGGACCACCTTGAAGCGTTTGCCGTTCACATTGTTCACGGTGTCGGGCATGTACTGGCCGATGAATTCCACGCGCTTGTTTTCGAAGTCGCGGATGAGGCTGGCGTCCTGCGCGGCGTACAGAAGGTCGATGACCTGGAGGACGATGTTCCCGTCCTTGTTCTTGTGCAGATAATCGGTCGGCTCGGGCTCTTGCGCCTGCGCCTGCGGGGCCGGCGTCGAGTTGTCGTTCGAGGGCAACGGAGGCTCTGTGACGCTGCTGTTGTCCGCCGCGGCCACGGCGGTTCTCGGGGCGGGCGCGCCGCCCAGAGCGCTTGCGTCGCTGATGACGCCCCGGTTCAAAACCGCCGCCGCGCCGTAGCCGCCGGGGGAGAACGCCGCGGCGGCGCACATCGGGACGAGCAGGACGAAAAAAGTGAGGAGCCGCCCGCCGAGACCGCGGCCCAGCGTGTGCCCGCAACCGTCGTCAGTGCAGCATTCGGCGGTGGCGGGGAGGAAAAGGAAGCAGCACGCGAGAAGGAACATGACGACGCCCGCGATGAGCGCGAAGGGGCGGAACGTCGGGTGCAGCAGCGCATGGATCCGCCCGCTGAAGTAGAAAAAGAGGAGGATGAAGCTCCACGCGAAAAGGGTCGCGCAGGGCAGCCAGCGGGAGAAAGTTTTGTTCATAGATTCAGCACCGTGAGGCGCAGGCACAATACGGCGATGGCGGTGAAAAGTCCAATTCCCAGGGCCGCGACGAACCAGCGCCGGAAGATGAGGCCGTAGAGAAAAAAGAGTTTGATGTCGAACATGGCGCCGAAGACGAGGAAGGCGAGTTTCGCGACAAAGGGGAAGCTGACGAAGCTCGCGGCGATGAACGCATCCGAAGTGCTGCACAGGGCGAGCAGAAAGCGCAGGCCCATCATCGCCAGGGTCGCGAGGGGGGCGTTTGTGGCGAGCGGTTGGATGAATTGCTGATTGACCGCGGTGTTGAAGACGCTGGTGATGGCGGCGCCCACCACCAGGAAGAACGCGACATCCAGGAAGTCGGAGGTCGCGGACTGGATCGCGGCCAAGACCCTGGAGCGCGGGCCGCCTTCCGCGAGGGCGGCGTTCAGGTCCTGCTCCGCGCCGGGGGCGGCGCCGATGCGGAACGCCGTGCGGAGTTTGCCGGGAAGGGTGTCCAGGATTTTTCGATTCAGGATTTTTTCCAGCGGGGCCTGTTGCACTATGAAGCCGACCGTTACGGAAAGGAGAAAGCCGAGCGCCAGGCGCAGCGACGTCATCACCCACGGGCTTTGCCCCCGGAACGCCGCGAAGGTGCTCAGCGCCACCACGGGGTTGACGATGGGCGCGCTGAGCATGTATGTCACGGCGCTCGCGATCGGCAGCCCCTTGCGGATGAAGCGCCGGGCCACGACCACGCTCCCGCATTCGCACATCGGGAAGACGGCGCCCAGCGCGCCGCTGAGGGCTATGGCCGCGAACTTGTTCCTCGGCAGGATGCGCGAGAAGACTTCGCCCGGCACGAAGGCGTCGATGACGCCGGAAAGAACCGAGCCGAGCAGCAGGAACGGCAGTCCTTCGAAGAGGATGCTCAGGAACGAATAGGAGAAGTCCTGGAAGCGGAAGGTGAACCAGTTCACGTCTTTTCTTCGAGCGGGATGAGGGTCTGGCCTTGCAAAAGTTCGGGGGCCTGGACGTTGCGCGCGATCTGCTCCACGTGGGCCAGTTCATTGATCTCCATGCCCGCTTGCGCGGCGTCGAGTTCCTTGAATTTCCTCGCCGTGACGAGCACCCGGCTTTCAAGGGAGCCGACCGCTTTGTTGAAGCTCTCCACCGAGCCGTTCAGGTTGCGCCCGAGCTTTTCGAAGTGGCCGCCGACGTCCGCGAGGCGCTTGAAGAGTTCCTGCCCGAGATCGCAAATCTCCTTGGCGTTCCGGGCCAGCCGCTCCTGCCGCCAGCCGTGGAAGACCGCCCGCAGCAGCGCGATGAGCGTGGTGGGCGTGGCGAGAATGACGCGCCTCTCGGCCCCGTATTCGATAAGGGCCGGGTCGCGCTCGAGCGCCGCGCTGAAAAAAACTTCGCCCGGGAGGAAGAGGACGACAAGCTCCGGCGCGGGCTTGAATTGCTCCCAGTACGCCTTTTTTGACAGAGCTTCGATGTGCGTGCGGACGCCCGCCGCATGGGCGGCCAGCTTCACGTTCCGGAGGCCGTCCTCGGACGTTTCGAGCGCTTCGAGGTATGCGGAGAAGGGGGCCTTGGCGTCCACGACGATGTTTTTGCCGCCCGGCAGGCGCACGATCATGTCGGGACGGACCCGCCCGTCCTCGGAGGACGCCGTCTCCTGTTCGACGAAATCGCAATGCTCCATCATGCCTGCGATCTCCGCCACCCGGCGCAATTGAATCTCCCCCCAGCGCCCGCGGACCGTGGGCGAACGCAAGGCGCCGGCGAGGTTCGAGGTCTCGGCGCGGAGCAGGTTCTGGGAGTCGACCAGGGTGCGAACCTGCGCGGTGAGCGATTCATAAGCCCCGGTGCGCGCTTTCTCCAGTTCGTTGATCTTCAGGTCGACCTTCTCCAGCGATTCGCGCACGGGGCGCACCAGTTCGCCGATTGCGTGCTGGCGTTTTTCGAGGTCGCCCCGGGCGCCTTCCTGGAATTTCTCCAGCCGCGCCGTGGCGAGATCGACAAAGGACTGGTTGTTTTGCCGGAGCGCGTCCGCGGAGAGCGCCTGGAAAGTGTTCGAGAGATTTTCGCGCGCTTCCTCCAGCAGGCGCAGTTTTTCGCCCGCGTTCTTTTGTTCCTCGGCCAGCCGCGTTTTAAGGGCGACGGTTTCAGCGTCCTTCTCCGCCGCCTGCCTGGCCAGCGCGAGTTGCTGGCGCTGCCGCATGAAGAGGATCGCGCTCGCGAGTCCCGCCGCGAAACCGGCAGCCGCCGGCAGGATCGTCATTGCGCGTAAGACCTCTCGACCCGCTCAGCCACGTCCAGATAGCCGTAGTCTGCGTCGTAGATTTCCTTCATGCATTCGAGCGTTTTGTCCGGCTTGCCCATCTTCTCGTAGATGAGGCCGAGCCGGTAGGTGACATCTTTTTTCGTGTCGTCCATGCTCACGATCTCGCTCTTGGCTTCGATGAATTGTTTCTCCGCCATGTCGAGCATCCCCATGCCCGCGAAGCATTGGCCGAGGAGGTTTATCGCCTTCAAACGGACATTCGGGCTGCGCCGCGCATCCTGCAAACGCGGGATCGCGTCCTTGAACCGGTCCGCCTGCAAGAGGCGTTCGCCCAGTTCGAACTTGAATTGCAGGTCCGTCGGGTTGCGGTTCACCCGTTTTTCCGCCTCGCTTATCAAGCTTTCCGCCTTTTGCGCCGTCAGCCTTTGCAGTTCTTCCTGATATTGTGGCAGGAGGTCGGGATCGCCGTCCTCGGGCGGGTTCGCGAGGTACTGCTCGTAGGCCGTTATCTCGCTCTCCAGTATCTTGAGGTTAATGTCGGAGACTTTGCGGGCGAGCGCGGGGTCGGCATTTTTGGCGAGGGTGTTCGAGTATTCGTACCAGGTCAGCGCGCCCTGGAGATCGCCCGCCTGTTCCAGCAGCGCGGCGATTTTGCGTGATATGTCGAGATTCTCCGGCTCCTGTTCCATCCGCGCGGAAAGCTCGCGAACCTGCTGCGATGACGTCCTCGCTCTTGACCGAGCGGTTCTGCTGTTCGAGCGCGATGGCGACGTCCTTGTTCTTGATGAGATCCCGGTAATCCTTCGCGGTTTCCCAGCCGCCGCTGCGCATCGAGGCCCGGGCGGAGGAGTCCTTGCCGCGTTTGACCGCCTCGAGATCGGACGGGTTGATGACGGTGATGCGGTTATAGATATCCACCGCCCTGTCGCTGTCCCCGACCTCCGTGTAGTGTTCCGCGAGTTGGTGAAGGGCCTTCGTATCCTTCGGCGCGCCCTCGGCCAGCGTCTCCAGGGCGAACCCGGCGGTCTCCATGAAGCCGGCGGCTTTCGCCGCGTCGTGGAGAAGATGGTTTCCGTGCGCGTTATACGGGTCGGACTCCAGCATCTTCTCGGCCATCTCAATCGCGGCGAGCGGGTCCTTTTTTACCATCCCGCTCCCCTTGAACGAACTTGCGGAGAGGCCGGAGAGGAAACTCTTCTTGCCGGTGTGGGAAGCGATCTGCGCCTTGCGCATCATCTTTCGCCCGTCGAGAAACTCGGGCGTCCCTTTCAGGACGGATTGCAGGAGCGTGACGGCGTAGGCGAAGTTTCGCGATTGGATGGCTGTAAACGCCTTGAGGTAGAGGGTGCGAGCGTCGGGGGGGAGATCGTCCTGGGTTTTTACGGCCATACTTTGACCAAAAAAAATAGCACCCCCCAGCGAGTTTTTACAGCTTTTCCTCGCGACGCTTCTTTAGAGCGTGTCATGCACTTTTTGTCCGCTCATGGTTGCAGAGGCGGCTGTGCCAGCCGCCTAAAGAAATGGAACGGCCTGGCGCTTTTGGCGTCGCCTCCGCTCCAGGCGGCTGGCACAGCCGCCTCTACAAACAAAGTGCATGACATGCTCTAAGCTAAGGATGCAGCCCCGCCGTGTGCAGCACTATGTAAAGGCCGGCGGCAAAAAGCGTGGCGCCCAGAAAGACGCAGACCGGGAGGGTCAACACCCAGGCCAGGAGCAGATTTCTCAGCGTCTCCATCTGGAGGCCCGAATGGTTGGCCGCCATCGTGCCCGCCACGCCGGAGGAGAGGACGTGCGTGGTGCTCACCGGCAGGTTGTAGTGGTCGGCGGCAAGGATGGTCCCCATCGCCACCAGCTCCGCCGCCGCTCCCTGCCCGTAGCTGAGGTGGGATTTCCCGATTTTTTCACCAACCGTCACCACGATGCGTTTCCATCCGATCATGGTTCCAAGCCCCAGTGCGCACGCCACGGCGACCTTTACCCAAGGCGGGATGAATTTTGTGAATTTATCCATGTCCCCCTTATAAGCGTCGAGAGCCGCCGTCTCGCCGGCCGCGAGGGTGTTCCCCTTCAGGAGTTTCCCGATTGACCCGGCTGCCAGGTAGAAGCCGGTTCGCGTCGCGCGCCGGTCGCTCTCGCTCAGTTCGCTGAAACTCTTGAGCGGGCCGAGGCTCGCGATGATCTCGCTGTTTATCTCCAGGAGGGCGCCGAATGTCTTCCCGGTCGGCTTGCCGTTCGGTTTCATGTAGCTCTGCAATTCCGCCCTCGCGTCCGCGGGCGGCATGGAAACGCCCGCGGCGTGTTTTTCAAAAGTGGCGCTCGCGGCGTGCGCCTCCGCGACAATACCCTGGATGGCCTTCGGGCAGGCATCCATCTTCAATGCGTACGTCCCCGGTATGATTCCGACGAGGATCAGCATGAGAAGGCCCATGCCCTTCTGTCCATCGTTGGAGCCGTGGGCGAAGCTGACGCCGGTGCAGGTCAGGATGAGGAGGCCGCGGACCCAGAGCGGCGGGGCTTTGTCTTTCTCCGGCGCGGTGTAAAGCTCGGGGCGGCGGATGAGCGCCTTGGCCAGGATGAGCAGGAGGCCCGCTACGATAAAGCCGGCCAGCGGCGAAAGGACGAGCGACATGCCGACCTCGCGCGCCTTGCCCCAGTTGATGCCTTCGCCGAACGCATGCCCGTTCATGGCGGCGTTCGCCATGCCGACGCCCATGATGGCGCCGATCAACGTATGCGAGCTGGACGCCGGCAGGCCGAGGTACCAGGTGCCGACATTCCAGATCATGGCCGAGAGGAGCAGCGCGAAGACCATGGCGAACCCGGCGGAAGAGCCGACGTTGATGACCAGTTCCGCCGGCAGCAGCGCCACGATGCTGAACGCCACGCCGCCGCTCGAAGTGAGCACGCCGATGAGGTTCCATAAGCCCGACCAGACCACGGCCACGTAGGGTCGCAACGCGTGCGTGTAGATGACGGTGGCGACCGCGTTGGCGGTGTCGTGAAAGCCGTTGACGAACTCGAAGGCGAGCGCCAGGCCCAGGGCCAGTGCCAGGAACACGGTGGATGACAAGGGTAGCTGTGCGAGGAAGGACATAAAATCCGCCCTCCAGATGCCGCTTATCCAGAGTCCGCGCAAGCCGCCGATTGTTACGTTTATGTAAGGGCCGGCCTATTCCGCCAGCAGCTTTTCGACCTTGGCGCCCAGGTCCTCGCGCGCTTCCAGGTCGACGACGAACCCCTTTTTGTTCACCAGCCACATCGCGGGGATCCCGTGGATTCCGAAGCGTTTTGCCACATCGTTCTCCCAGCCTTTGCCGTCGAAATACTGCCGCCAGGTCATTCCCTTTGCCCGGGTCACTTTCAGGACGCTTTCCTTGTCCTGATCCAGGGAGACGCCGACGATCTCAAACCCTTTGTCGTGCAGTTTCTGGTAGGTTGCGACGACTTCGGGGACTTCGGCCATGCAAGGCCCGCACCAGGTCGCCCAGAAATCGATGAGCGCCACCTTGCCCCTCAATTTGGCCAGGTCGCATTCCACGCCGTCCAGGGCGGTGAACTTCAACTCCAGGGGCTTTACGCCCAGCATTTGCAGGCGCGCCCGCGCGGCATGGGCGGCTTTTTCATCCGGGTTCTTTTCCAGCCGTTCCAGGATCGCCGCGGCCTTGGCGCGATCCTTGTCCTGCCACGACTCCGCCTGCGCCAGGCGGAGCCTGGGCGCGCTTCCGCCGTCCGGGTAATCCTTTTCGAAGGCGTCCACTTGTTTATCGAGATCGGGCGAGACTTCCTCGTTTTGCAAACGCAGCACCAGGAGGGAGAACCGCGCCTCCTCGCGCGTCCCTGCGGGCGCGCCGGAGGCATCGGCGATTTCCTTTAGCGCCGCCTCCTGCGCGGAAGGGTCGGCTTCCTTGTTATCCATTTGGGCCAGGGCGGGAAGCAGTTGCGCCGAAAGGAACTTCGCTTTCCAGCGGCGCGGGTCTTTCGCGTAACGCCGGCTGAATTCCGCGCAGGCCGCGGCCAGTTCACGCAGGCGTTCGGCGGACTGCTCGCCTTCTCCCGTGGCGAGCTTGTCGATGTATTCCCAGAGGCGGTCGGCGGTTTTGTATTTGTCCAGTTGGGAGGAAACACGGGCGGCTTCAACCTGCGCCACCCGGGCGGCGAGCGCCTGGGTCAGGGATTGGGCGTTCGGCGGCTTCAAGTCCGGCTGCTCCCTTGGCGCGGGCACATCCAGCAACTCGTTCCGCAAGTAATGGATGCAGACGAACGCCATGTTCTTCCATTCGCCCTTGAACAGATCGAACGTCGTCTGGAAAAGCTTCTTGTCCTTCAGCAAATAGGCGACCAGCATCCGGCGCTCGGGGTCCGTATCTTTGCCGCCAAGAAAGCGCACCGCCTCCTCGGGGGGCAGTTTGGCTTTCTGGATCAATACCCACTGCAACGTCGGCCAGGACTGGTATTTTTGGAAAAAATCCAGAGCCTTCCCGTGATCCGGGTTGGCGGGGTCCTTCAGCGCGGGGATGAGCGGAATGAACGCCTTGAGTTTCCGCATCATGTCTTCCTCGCCGTTGGCGTTCGTTTCCGACGCCGGGTAACGCTCCATGCATTCGTTCACCTGTGTTTCCATCGCCTCGTAGTTCTCCATTGCCGCCGCGGCGACGATGTTGAGAACCATGTCGCTATAGCTGGCCGTCTCGCTGTCTTTCAGCGCCTGGATCATGCCCGGCTGGTCGTTTTCCATGAGCGCGAGCGTGAACCGCCGCGGCCCGATCCCGTTGGAGAAACCGACGCGCTCGTCGATGACGCCGTCGATTTGGTCGTAAAACCGCTTCGCCGATTCGTAAGCGTGGGCCGCGACATAATCGGAGAATACGCGGGAATAGTCGAAATGGCTTCCGGGCCGTTTCCAGAAAAGCTTCTCCATTTCCTGCGCGGTTTCGAAGGGCGGCTTGCCGGAAAACCTGCCCCACGACGCGCCGAGCTGGGCGGTGGTCGGTTCCGGCGCGGACTGGACGAGATCGAGCCGCAGGGCGTCGCTTCCCGGAACTTCCGTGACGCCGACCCGGTCCAGCCCCTGTCCCACCACGAAGAATTCGGTCTCGGCGCTCAGGATGAGCGGTCCGCCTTCCGCCAGTTGCCGGCGCAGGAGCGGCGTGATATCCCGGCGCTTGTTCGCGAAGTAAAGCTCCCTGCTTTGGTCCAGGATGAACGGCGGGCGCAACCAGCACCGGCGCATCCAGAGGATCGCGGCCGTCCCTTTGTCCGGACTGAAGGTTCTCGTAGGAACGACCCACGTGCCCGTCAGCGGCTCGATCTCTTGCAAGCGGCTGAAATCCTTGACTCTGGTCCGCTGGATGAATTTCCAGTTCTCGGGCGGCCGCCTGGCCTGGAAATGGTAAGGGCTCCGAATCAGGAAAGCTTCCGCGCCGTCAATTGCGCCGAGTACGCTTTTGGCTATCGCCTCCGCCTGCTCCTGGATGCCCCAATCGTAAAGAACGAACTCCCAGCGCGCGCCCATCTGCGCGCCGTTCATCTCCCAGCCGAAGTTCAGCAAGTCCCGCGCGGTGACGATGCCTGCCGGGGTCAGCTTCCCTGTCCCTTCGCTGAAGCCGAGATTGATGAGCGGCGCGGCCTCGGCCAGGCCCGCCAGGCTCGGGTCTTCCTGGCTGCTTTGAGCCTCCGCCTGGCCGCATCGCGCGAGGGCGTCCTTGTAACCCTGGAAATCCAGCGGCTCCGGTTTGAACTCGCGCAAACATTGCAACCACGCCTCGCGGGAATAAACCGGCCACGCGCCATCCGCCATATTTCCGCCGTCGACGCCTGTGCAGTGCGCGAAGAACGGCCCGTAATCGTGCAGCGCCGCGACGGAGGCGTCATTCTTGAAGATCAGCCGCACGGAGTCCGGCACGCTCATTTCCTCTCCGCGCACCGTCGATTCATAGGCGAGCATGGCCATGGCGAACTTGCGGTTCGCGGGCTCGGCGCAGGAAAGAAAAGCCGCGTAGGAGCCGGGCTGGGAAAGCAGGAAGCCCCACCACTTCGCGGCGGCCGTGTCCGGGTGAACGCCCGCCTTTTCCCATATCTCCTTCGCCGCGTTCTCGCGTTTTGAAAGAAACAGGATCGGCGCCCATAGCGCGTCGGTTTGCCTTGGCGGTTTGTCCAGGAGCGATTCCGCGACGCACAGCCACGCCGCCGAGCGCGCCAGCAGCGTGGAATCCAGGGAAACGCCGCCGCCGAGGCTGGGCGCGGCCGCCTGCAGGAGGAGGCCCGCCAGCTTTGCCGCGCCGGCGCCGTCCGCGGGTTTCAGCGCGAACGCCGCCCGCACGCTTTCCATTCTCGAAACGCCCCCCATCTCCGCCCCGGCCCAGAAGTTCCCGGCGAGTTCCTTTTCGGATATGCGTTTGGATGACGGCGCGCCCAGAAAAGAAGCGCTTATCCCGCGATAAAAGGCTGGGCCGGATACGAGCGCCTTTTCGTCATAAGAAATAGCGAAGTCGCGCACGGGTTTTCCCGCCGCGTCCAGCCAATGAATTTTCCACTCCGTCTTGCCGCCGGGCGCGGAAGTGACTTCATACGTAATCTCGGCCGCGGTGGATTTCTCGCGCCACGCTTCGACGCGCGCCATCTCCACGGCGAAGCGCCGCTGGCTGCGGTCATGGTATTCGGTGTCCGGCGCGTAAACCTGTGCGCGAGCCTCCCGGCAGAAGAGGAGGCAGATCGACGCGCAAAAGACGGCAGGCGGGGTCTTCATTCAGGAAGTATGGCAGGGCGCGGGCCGCCAATGAAGCGGTAAAATCGCTTTCTCTAGGACGGGAATCCGATAACACTCCCTCTGTTATGACCCCCAACCCGTTCCTCGGAGTTTTCTTCCATTGGCTCGGCGGCCTTGCCTCGGGCAGCTTTTATGTGCCTTACAAGGGGGTTAAAAAATGGTCGTGGGAGACCTACTGGCTCGTGGGCGGATTTTTTTCGTGGATCATCTGCCCGTGGCTGCTGGCGCTCTTGCTGACCAAAGGTCTCGTTGGCGTGTTGCTGGCGCAGACGGCGAACACGCTTTGGTGGACCTATTTCTTCGGAGCCCTGTGGGGGATGGGCGGGCTTACCTTCGGGTTGACGATGCGCTATCTCGGCATGTCGCTGGGAATGGGCGTGGCGCTGGGGTATTGCGCGGCGCTCGGCACGCTGCTGCCGCCGATTTTCAAGACGTTCCTCCCGTCCGTGCCGGCGCCGGAAACCATCGTGCAGATCGCATCCACCCTGCCGGGCCAGATCACGCTGGCGGGGGTGGGGGTTTGCCTGCTGGGCATCTTCATCGCGGCGCTCGCCGGGCTTACGAAAGAACGCGAGATGCCGGAGGCCGAAAAGAAAAAGACCATCGCGGAGTTCGACTTCACCAAGGGCATCCTCATCGCGACGTTCTCGGGAGTCATGAGCGCGTGTTTCTCCTTTGGTCTCACGGCGGGCGAGCCCATCGGCGTGGCCTCGGCCGCCGCGGGGACCTCGACGCTTTGGACGGGCCTTCCCAAACTGGTCGTCGTCCTGTTCGGCGGGTTCACGACCAATTTCATCTGGTGCGTCTATCTCAACATCAAGAACGGCTCGGCTTACCAATACCTCAGCCCCACGGCGCGGCCGGAACATGCCGGCCTCACCGCCACGGGAGGCGAGCATGCCGACGCGGCGTCCGACCTCGTCAGCGAAGCCGCGCCCGAGCATCCGGCGCGGGTCGATCCCGGCGATCTCCGCGTGCCGCGCCTGGGCAACTACTTTTTCTCCGCGCTAGCGGGCGCCACCTGGTATTTCCAGTTCTTCTTCTACACGATGGGCGAGACGCAGATGGGGAAATTCGGCTTCGCCAGCTGGACGCTCCACATGGCGAGCATCATCATCTTCAGCACCATGTGGGGATGGATATTCCTTGAGTGGAAAGGCGCGAGCAAGAAGGCGCACCTGCTCATCGCCGGCGGCATCGGGACGCTTATTCTATCGACCATCGTCATCGGCTTCGGCACGTATTTAAAGACCGTTCCAAGATAACCGGCGGGCGGTCACGGGTGCATGGTCAGGGCCTCCGCGGCGACTTCGGCGGGCGTTTGCGGCGGGACGACGCGCAGGGTGACGAACGCCGCGAGGGCGCAGATGACCGCGCCCGCCGAAATGGCGAACGGCGCCGAAGTGGCATGGGCCACGGCGCCCGCCAGCAGGCTGCCGACGGGGCTCAGCCCGATGAAGCTGAGCGAGTAAACGCCCATTATCCGCCCCCGGAGCAGGTCGGGCGAGCGGATTTGCACGGAGGTGTTCGCCGTGGCGAAGAAGACGATCATGAACCAGCCCGCGCACGCCAGCGCCGCTCCGGAAAGCCAGACGTTCCTGGATAACGCGAAGAGGAACGTCATGAGGCTGAAGCCGAAGACGCCGACGAAGACCAGGGTGCGCCTTTTGACCTGCCCGCCCAGCGAGGCGAGGGTCAGCGCTCCCGCCAATGCGCCGACCCCGTTGGCGGCCATGAGGTAGCCGTAACCGGTCGCGCCGACGTGCAGGACGTCCCGCGCGAAGACGGGCATCAACACCGAGTACGGCCAGCCGAAGAGACTCACGATCGCCACCAGCAACATGACGGCCCGAAGGATGCGGTTTTCGGCGACGAACTTCAGCGCCTCGACCGTCGCCGCGCGGATGGACGCTTGCGGCCCGGTTGGCGCCGCCCTCTCCGGGAGGCGCATGGCCAGATACCCCGCTATGACGGCCATGAACGACAGCCCGTTCAGCGAGAAACAACCCGCCACGCCGAACAAGCCGATCAATATGCCCGCCAGCGCCGGCCCGAAGACGCGCGCGCCGTTGAACATGGAGGCGTTCAGGGCGATGGCGTTCATCAAGTCCTCCTTGCCGACCATGTCCACCACAAAGCTTTGCCGGGCGGGCACGTCGAACGCGTTGGCCATGCCGAGCAGGAAGGCCAGCACCGCAACGTGCCAGACCTTCACAACGCCGGTATAGACCAGGCCCGCCAGCACAAAGGCCAGAACCATGGAAACCGTCTGCGTGGCCAGGAGGATGCGGCGTTTGTCCAGCCGGTCCGCGACGGCGCCGCCGATGAGGGTGAGCACGGTGAAGGGGATCGTATTCAGGAACCGGATGAAGCCGAGGGTGAAGCTCGAATTGCTCAACTGGTAGACGAGCCACCCTTCCGCGACCATCTGCATCCATGTGCCGACGAGCGAGACGAGCTGCCCCGCGAAGAAGAACCGGTAGTTCCGGTGGCGGAAAGCGGCGAACGTCCGGGGGACCTTGCCGACCGGCGTCCGCCGCTGCTGGGCGAAGTCTCCCGCCGGGACGAGGGCGATCTCGGGCTTTTCGGACACTGGGGTATTCATAAGCCGTATTTCCCGCGTTTCCACCGATTTAAAGGTTGCTAGGCGGTTGAAAATAACTAGACTCCCGTCCTATTTTCCCCCCTATGTTCGCCGCTCTTTCCCTCCTCGATACGGGTATCCCTCTCTCGATGGTCTTCGCCGTGGCGGGCCTCGGCTTCGCCTTTTTCCTTATCCGGTCGATCATCGCCTCCTCGCCCGGCAACGAACGGATGAAGCAGATCGCCGGGGCTATCGAAGAAGGCGCCAAGGCGTATCTCCACCGCCAGGTCTTTACCATCAGCATCATCGCGGCGGTGATGTTTGTCCTGCTTCTCATCTTCAAGGATGTCGCAACCGGCATCGGCTTCGTGGTGGGCGCCGTCTGTTCGCTGGGCGCCGGTTTTGTCGGGATGCGGGTCGCCGTCCTCGCCAATACGCGCACCACGCAGGCCGCTTCCGAGAGCCGCCACGCGGCCCTGAAGGTCGCCTTTAACGGCGGCGCGGTCACGGGGCTGCTCGTCGTGGGGCTGGCGCTGCTGGCCGTGGGCATCTTCTTTCTCGGCGCGCGGAGTTTTCTCGGGCAGGACAAGGCCGTCCGCAGCCTTGTGGGCCTGGCGTTGGGCGCGAGTCTCATCAGCGTCTTCGCGCGGCTCGGCGGCGGCATCTACACCAAGGCGGCCGACGTGGGCGCCGATCTCGTCGGCAAGATCGAGAGCAACCTCGACGAGGACGACCCCCGCAACCCGGCCACCATCGCCGACAACGTCGGCGATAACGTGGGCGATTGCGCGGGCATGGCCGCCGACGTTTTCGAGACGTACGCCGTCAGCCTCATCGGCGCCATCCTGGTGGGCGCCCTCACGCTTTCGGCGTTCCCGGCCGCCATCGTCTATCCCTTCGTTCTGGGAGGCATCTCCGTGCTCGGCGCCATCGTCGGCGTGCTCTACGTGAACTTCTTCCATGGCAAGCCCGGCGTGGTTCTCATGGGCGCCGTCGTGGCCAGCGGCATCATTTCCGCCGCGCTCTATTGGCCCGCCACCCATATTCTCTTCCCGCACCCGGTCGTGATCTCGGGCGTCGAGCGCACCGCCTACGATCTCTATAAGGCGTCCGTCGTCGGGTTGGTCATGACGGGCGTTGTCGTCATCATCACCAACTACTACACCTCCACGAGCTTTTCTCCCGTGCGGAATATCGCCAAGGCTTCGGAGACGGGGCACGCCACGAACATCATCGCCGGGCTGGCGCTCGGGCAGCACGCCACGGCCCTCCCGGTCGGGTTCATCGGCATCGCCATCCTCCTCAGTTTCAATTTTGCCGGGCTCTACGGCATAGCGATCGCCGTCACCAGCATGCTTTCCATGGCGGGCATCATCATCTCCCTGGATGCGTTCGGCCCAATCACGGACAACGCGGGCGGCATCGCCGTCATGAGCGGTTTGCCAAAAAGCGTCCGGGCGATCACCGACGAGTTGGACGCCGTCGGCAACACCATGAAGGCCGTCACCAAAGGGTATGCCATCGCTTCCGCGGGCCTCGCCGCGCTGGTGCTCTTCGGCTCCTATGTCGAGGAGTTGAAGTCCTTCTACGCCCGCGGGCAGCATGCCGTATCCCCGCCGCTGGAGTTCTCGCTTACCCAGCCGGAGGTCGTCATCGGCCTCTTCATCGGCGGGTTACTTCCCTTTATCTTCACGGCCTTCAGCATGGACGCCGTCGGCAAGGCCGCGGGCGCGGTCGTGCGCGAAGTGCGCCGCCAGCTTCAGATGAAGCCCGGCATCCTGACGGGAGACGATATTCCCGATTACGGCGCCTGCGTGGACATCGTCACCAAGGCCGCCCTGCGCGAGATGATCGTCCCCGCGCTGTTGCCGGTGGCGTTTGTCCTCGCGGTCGCGGCCATTCCCGCGCTGGGGCCGGTGGTGCTGGGCGGGGTGCTGGTGGGCACCATCGTCACGGGCCTTTTCGTCGCCATCGCCATGACATCGAGCGGCGGCGCCTGGGATAACGCGAAGAAATACATCGAGGAAGGCAACCACGGCGGCAAAGGATCGCCCGCGCACGCGGCTTCCGTCACGGGCGACACGGTGGGCGACCCGTACAAGGACACCGCCGGCCCCGCCATCAATCCCATGATCAAGGTCGTCAACATCGTCGCCATCCTCATCATCCCCATATTCATTAAATTCTGGATCCAACACTCCTGATGAAAACCTTGTTTCTAACCAACGAATATCCTCCCCACGTCTATGGCGGCGCGGGCGTCCATGTCGATTACCTCAGCCGGGAGTTGGCGAAGATCATGGACGTGGAAGTCCGCGCGTTCGGCGACCAGTCCCAGGCGCTGGAAAACCTCAAAGTCCAGGGCTTTCCCCTGGATGCGGGCGGCTTCACCTGTCCCAAGCCGTTGCGCTCGGTCTTCGGCGCGATCCGGCGGTGCGTCGATTTCAACACGACGGCCATCGACGCCGATGTCGTCCATTGCCATACGTGGTACAGCCATTTCGGAGGCATCCTCGCGAAGTTGAATTACGGCATCCCGATGGCGCTCACCGTCCACTCCCTGGAACCGCTCCGGCCCTGGAAACGGGAACAACTCGCGGGCGGCTACGACTTCACCTGCTGGCTGGAGAAGACCGCCATCGAGATGGCCGACGCCGTCATCGCCGTCTCCAATGACACGAAGGCCGACGTGCTCCGGCTTTTCGACGTACCGGAGGAGCGGATCAAGATCATCCACAACGGAATCGACCTCTCCGAATACCAAAAGGTCGAATCCACGGCGGCGCTCGCCAGATACGGCATCGACCCGAACGTACCGTTTCTCCTGTTCGTCGGGCGCATCACCCGGCAGAAGGGCATCGTCCACCTCGTCAACGCCGTCCGTTACATGAACCCCGGCTTCCGGGTCGTCCTCTGCGCCGGCGCGCCGGATACGCCGGAGATCGCCCGCGAGATGGCCGCCGCCGTCGAGGCCGCCCGCAAAGTCCGGCCCGACATCCTCTGGATCGAGGAGATGGTCGACAAAAAGACCGTCTACGAGTTCTACTCGCACGCCTCGGTGTTTTGCTGCCCCTCGATCTACGAGCCGTTCGGCATCATCAACCTGGAAGCGATGGCTTGCGAGACGGCGGTCGTCGCCAGCGCCGTGGGCGGCATAAAGGAAGTCGTCGTCGACGGGGAGACCGGGTTCCTCGTCCCGGTCGAGCAGATGAAAGAAAGCCCCTTCGAGCCGACCAACCCCGACCAGTTCGCGCGCGACCTTGCCGCCCGCGTCAACCAGGTCATGGCCGACCCCGCGCTCGGCGAGCGGTTCGGCAAAGCGGGCAGAAAGCGCGCCGTGGAAAAGTTCAGCTGGTCGGCCATCGCCGCGCAGACCCACGCCTTGTACGCCGATCTCTGCAAGCGGCCCTCCACCTAGAACTTTGCCCGCTCTTGGGTTGGGTTGAAGAGGCGGCTGTGCCAGCCGCCTGGAGGGAGGCAATACCAAAGCGCCGGACCGTTCCCAGTCTTCAGGCAACGAGAACGCATCCCTGCGGACAAAAAATGCATGACACCCCTTAGGAACGGCTCGCCAGGGTCCGAAAGGACTTGACGCGCCCCATGGCAGAGTGCAAAAGAACCCCGTGCAAAACAAAAAGACTTTATTCCTCAACCCGCCTTCGTGGCAGGGCTTCGATGGCGGGGCGGGTTCGCGGTACCAGGCGAAGCGGGAAATCCGCTCATTCTGGTATCCGACGTGGCTCGCACAGCCGGCTGCGCTCGTGGAGGGAAGCCGGCTCGTTGATGCGCCCCCGGACGGCCTGTCCGTGGACGATGTCTTGAAGATTGCGCGCGACTACGAACTTGTCGTCATCCACACGAGCAGCCCGACCCTGCACGGCGACGCCATGCTGGCGGAAGCGATCAAGAACCAGTCGCCGGATACCGCGGTCGGCTTCGTCGGCGCCCATGCCGCCGTCCTTCCCGAAGAGACGCTTGGCGCCTCGGAAGCCATCGACTTCGTATGCCGCAAGGAATTTGACTTTACCTGCAAGGAACTCGCCGAGGGGAAACCCCTGGAATCCGTCGACGGCGTCTCGTATCGCCGCGAGGGGAAATTCGTCCATAACCAGGAGCGCCAGCTCATCCAGAGCTTCGACGACCTGCCGAGCGTGATGGATGTCTACAAGCGCGACCTGACCGTCGAGAACTACGTCATCGGGTATCTGAAATACCCGTACGTCTCGCACTACACGGGGCGGGGCTGCCCCGCGCAATGCACCTTCTGCCTCTGGCCGCAGACGGTCGGCGGGCACAAGTACCGCGCCAAATCGGCCGACGCCGTTTACCGCGAGATGGCACACGCCAAGTCGCTCTTCCCGCAGGTGCAGGAATTCTTTTTCGACGACGACACCTTCACGGCCTACCCCGTCCGCACCCGCGAGATCGCGGTGAAGCTCGGGCAACTCGGCATCATGTGGAGTTGCAACGCCCGCGCCAATGTCAGCTACGAGACCCTCAAGGTCATGCGCGACAACGGCCTGCGCCTCCTCCTGGTCGGCTACGAGAGCGGCAACCAGAAAATACTCGACAACATCAAGAAGGGCGTCCGGCTGGAGCAAGCCCGCGAGTTCACGAAGAACTGCAAGAAGCTCGGCATCGCCATCCACGGGACGTTCATCCTCGGGCTGCCGGGCGAAACGCACCAGACGATCCGCGAGACCATCGAGTACGCCAAGGAGATCGACCCGTTCTCGCTTCAAGTGAGCCTGGCCGCGCCGTATCCCGGCACGGAGCTTTACAAGCAGGCGAAAGAGAACAACTGGTTCAGCGGCCCCGTCGAATTGACCGACGCCAGGGGCCAGCAGACCGCCGTCCTGCAATACGACGGCTTGGACCGCGACCAGATATTCGAATACGTCGAGAAGTTCTACAAGTCCTACTACTTCCGTCCGCGCCCCATCGCGCGCATCCTCTGGACGATGCTCCAGGACGCCCACGTGATGCAGCGCCGTCTGCGCGAAGGCCTCGAGTTCTTCCAGTTCATGCGTTCGCGCAAAGGCGAGCCGCTCGCGGCTTCCTAGAGGGGTCATGCACTTTTGGCCGCTCTCCCTGAGCGACGTCGTTGTCGTTGTAGAGGCGGCTGTGCCAGCCGCCTACCGACTTTCCTACCCGCGCTCCAGGCGGCTGGCACAGCCGCCTCTACAACCAAGAGCGGGCCAAAAGTTCATGACACGCTCCAGTTCTTGAGAACCACGCTTCTTTGCCTCGGCTTCGTGCTCGCTCAGGTGAGCGCGAACCTTTGTTTCAAGATGGTCGAGGGCCGGTCCGCCCCGAGCCTCGGCTGGTTCATTGCCGGCAATGTCATCGGATTTTTCTGCACCGTTTTCCTGACGCTTGCCCTCAGGAATAACAACCCGAACATCATCTACGCGCTCTGTTTCGGAGGCGGGTTCTTCTTCCTTCAATTGTTCTCGTGCGTCCTTTTCAAATCGACGCTTACATCCTGGCAGTGGTTCGCCATCACCCTCATCGGTTCAGGCATTCTCCTGCTGCAACTCGCGGCGTAAAAGGGAGTCGATTCCGACTGTTGCGCATCTCAAGGCTTCAAAATCTCCAGCGCCTTGCAAACAGCCCATGCTGTGGGATTTGATCTCGCGGTGGCGCGGAACCGCGGCGGTCTTTCGGTTGGCCGGGTTCCACCATACGCTTCGGGGCCGCCGCAAAGGTAGTGTCCTAAATTCTCTGCAAAAAGAAAGGGTCATGGTATTCGGGTGGTTTCGACCAAGAAGCCTAAAAACCGAAAGGAACCATGACCAAGAAGCAGGATTGAAGAGATCAAAGCGATAATGAGCCATCACGCCCTCCGTCTCTGCGGGGGCAGGCGGTATTTCAGATTGGCGCGGCTGAATCTTGATCGTTCTATCCGAAGTGATATAACGTACCATTGTTTTTGTCCTCTCATCCAGCGTGTTCAAAATCAAATCCCGTGATCCAAATTCGCCATCTCTACATTTCTCCAGCGCACAATTTTTTTGGACATCATGGCCTGCCCCCTGGAGAGGTGCCCATGGTTGAAATGGACCGCATCGAGTGCCTTGCAGGACTGGGAATCAAGGGCGATCGTTTTTTTGATTTCAAAAAGGATTACAAAGGGCAGATCACGTTTTTTTCAGCGGAAGTTTACGAACGCTTGCTCACTGAGTTCAACCTTCCAAAAGAGGAGAAACCACCGAGCGTTTTCCGCCGCAACGTGATCCTCAGCGGCGTCGATTTAAACGAATGGATCGGCGTCCCGTTCGAAATCGGCGGCGTGCGGTTCCAAGGCACGGGTGAATGCACCCCGTGCTATTGGATGAATGAAGCCGTCTGTCCCGGCGCGGAGGAGTGGCTGATGGGCCTCGGCGGGTTGCGCGCGCAAATCCTTACGGACGGCATACTCGAAGTTCGATGAAATGCAGCGGCGCACTTCTCGCGGGTGGACAGTCGCGCCGGATGGGTTTGGATAAAGCGGACATGCTCGTGGGCGGAGAGTCGCTTTGGCAAAGGCAAATCGCGATTCTGCGCAAGACAGGGGTGGATGAAGTCATTGTTTCAGGACCGGACCGCCCGGACTGGCGTGACGCCGGTTTGGTCGTCGTCGAAGACGAGCGGCCTGCTTGCGGGCCGCTCGGCGGTCTTGTTTCAGTCCTGCGCCGCGCTACGTACCCGCTCATCGTGGTGCTAGCCGTGGACATGCCGTCGATGACATCCGCTTTTCTGAGGATGCTTGTCGAATCCGCGGGAGCGGACACCGGCGTCGTGCCGAAAATCGGCGAACGGTATGAGCCGCTGGCGGCGGCCTATCCCGCGGCTGCGCTGGCCCTTGCGGAGGAGTGCCTCGCCCAACGCGCTCGCTCGTTGCAAGGATTCGTCTCGCGTGCTGTCGCGAGCGGTCTCGTGCGGGAGCGGCTGATGGCGGCTGGCGAGCGCGCACTTTTTTTCAACGTCAACACTCCTGCCGATCTCGCCGGATTTAGGGCGTTATAAATCCCCACGGAGCCGATAAACCGTCTCTGTGCGCTGTTCGAACATTTCCTCTGGCGTGCGGAGTTGCCAGCCTTCGCCGCGCTCGATGACGAGCACGTTCTGGCAAAGCGCTACCATCTCCATCGGATCATGAGAAACGTAGAGAGTCGGAATTCCGAACTCGTCCCGGATCCCGCGCAAAAAAGGAATGATCTTCGCCTTCAAACCTGCATCCAGGTTGGCGAGCGGCTCATCGAGCAGGAGCAAACGCGGCCGGCTCAAGAGCACTCGCGCCAGCGCCACGCGCTGCAATTCACCGCCGGAGAGATGAGTGATCTCACGCTCGATGAGCGGCGCGATTTCGAGCAGTTTTGTGACGTGGGCCAGCGAGAAAGGCTCCCCGCCCTCTCCGTCGGAAGAGCCGTAGAGCAAGTTCCGCCGCACCGACAAATGCGGGAAGAGCGAGAGATTCTGCGACACGTACCCGATTCGCCTTCGCCGCACCGGAACAAAGATTCCCCCGGCGGTATCGGTAAGCACATACCCATTCAGCTTTACGAATGCCTGCAACGGCTTGCGGATGCCCGCGACCACATCAAGCAACGAAGTCTTCCCGGCGCCCGAGCGTCCGAAAACTCCGGTCATCCCGTGCTCAGCCGCGAAATCGATCCGCAAACGGAATCCCGGCCATGCCGCATCGACTTTCACGACTAGGCTCATGGCCCGGCTTCTTTCCCGCGCGGGACAAGTTTTTCGCCGAACCATACGGCGGCGAAAGTGATCAGAATCGAGATCAGCATCATGCGATAAGCCTGTGCGTCCTGCCCCAATTGCACGAGGTGATAGATCGCAAGCGGCAGCGTGGAAGTGCGACCTGGAATGTTGCCGGCCACCATGATGGTCGCGCCGAATTCTCCAAGCGCCCGGGCAAAGGCCAGCAGGCTTCCCGCCACGACTCCACGCCGGGCGAGCGGCAGCGTTATCGTGAAAAAAACGCGCGGATCACTCGCTCCCAGCGTGCGCGCGATTTGCTCCAGACGCGGATCTACCTGCGCAAAGGCGGTGCGACATGTGCGAACGAGCAGGGGGAACGACATCACGGCCATGGCGATCACCACCGCGCGCCAGGTGAACGCGATGTCGAAATGAACGATTTCGTGCAGAAATTTGCCGATCATTCCCCGCCGCCCCAGCAGCTTCAGCAATATCAATCCCGTGGCCACCGGCGGCATGGCAAGCGGGAGCGTCACGATCGTTTCGACCACCGATTTCCCGCGCCAATCTCCTCGCGCCAGCACCCATGCGAGCGCCAGTCCCGGCGCGAGAATCAGCAGGTTGCTCAGCGCCGCCAGCACCACCGTGAGGCGGAGGACCTGCCATTCGTCAGGCCTAATCATGCCCGCCCGGCAGAAGGAATCCGTATTTTCTAAACGATTCCTTCGCCCCAGGTGAAGAGAGCCAGGCGAGAAATTTTCTCGCCAGTTCGGGCTGGCTGGTCGCCCGCATGATCGCGACGGCGTAGGAAATCTTCGGGCCTTCGCTCGCGGGCACTTCCCAGGCGATCTTCAAGTCTTTGGAGGTTTCTTCGTCGGTCTTGTAAACGATCCCCGCGTCCGCATTCCCGGCCTCCACCGCCGCGAGCGCGGCCCGCACGTTCTCAGTGGGAATGACCTTGCTCTTCAAGGCGTCCCAGAAGCCGATTTTTTCGAGATATTCCCGCGCATAGATGCCCGCGGGCACCGTCTCCGGCTCGGCGAGAGCCAGTGAGGAAACTTGGGCGATATCGGCGGCCTTCGTGAGTGAAAGCAGGCTCTTCTTGCGCACGACGACTACCAGTGTATTCGACAAAATGGTTTCGCGCGTGCCGGGCAGTATCAAATCCTGCTTCGCGAGTTGATCCATTTTCGCCTCGTCCGCGGACAGGAAAACATCCGCCGGCGCGCCCGCGCTTACCTGCCGCTCGAGCGTGCTCGAACTCGCGAAGTTGAATACCGCCTTGTTACCGCTGGCCTGTTCCCAACGCGCGCCGATTTCGTGGAGCACGTCCATCAAGCTTGCCGCCGCAAAGACGGTCAGCTCAGCGGCATTCGTGAGGGGAACAGCGACAAGGCACATAAAAATCAAACCCAGTCCGTAGCGCTTCATCTCAAAATCGGCCGCACCCCTGTCAGGTGTTCCACTGCCTCGCAAATGGCGGGCGCGATCAAAGGCAGACATTCCGCGATGGCGCTGGGGCGTCCTGGAAGATTGATTATCAGGCTGGCGCCTCGAATGCCAGCCGTCGCGCGAGAGAGAATCGCGGTCTTCACTTTGGCATAGCTCTGCATTCGCATCAGTTCCCCAAACCCCGGCAACTCCTTTTCCAATACCGCGCGGGTAGCCTCCGGGGTCACATCGCGCGTCGACGGCCCCGTCCCGCCCGTCGTCAGGATGAGCGGGCACCGCACTTCATCCGCAAAGCGGCGCAATGCCTCTTCAATGTCCCGCCGTTCGTCCCTCAACAGCGCCCGATGCCATTCGATGTCGTCCGCGAAAAGCTGCTGCACGACGCGCTCGATCTCAGGCCCGCTCGCGTCTTCATAGACGCCTTCCGTGGCGCGATCGCTCAAGGTGACGCGCGCGATTTTCACGACTTGGTTTTGCTGGCAAGCCGCACGGCTTCGATCACCATCGACTTATCCACCGCTTTGCACATGTCATAGATCGTCAGCGCCGCCACGCAGACCGCAGTAAGGGCTTCCATTTCAACACCTGTCTTGCCCGTGGTTTCCGCGCTTGCCTCGATCCGCACACCGTCCGCTTCGATTTCAAAAGCAACTTCGACCCAGTGCAGCGCCAATGGGTGGCAAAGGGGGATCAGCACACTCGTGCTCTTCGCCGCCTGGATGCCGGCGATCTTCGCGACGGTCAACACGTCGCCTTTCGGCAGCGAGCGCTTCTTTAATAATAACGAAATCGTCGCGCTCCCGCAGCGGAGAAACCCGGTCGCCACCGCGCGGCGAAGCTGCTCCGGCTTATGCGCGACATTCACCATGCGCGCCTCGCCCGAAGCCGTGAGATGGGAGAACCCGGCCTTGCCCGTCTTTCCACCGGATGTCTTCATGGTTCGCACAATAAAAAGTCCGCCGTTTCCGTCTCGCCGATACACTCGCGGTTCGGCGCGATCTTAACGAGCGCATTCGCCCCGGCAAGCCCGGCGATGTCCCCCGAGCTCACAAACCGCAGCGGTCGCAGTCTGTATTCCCCCTCCTCGAATTCTGCCGAGGCCGGCCAATACGTTTCGCGCGCATTCGGAGCAGCCGCGAAGTCCTTTTGGAAACGGCCCCGCCGCCAGGCGTTTCTCGCGATGCACCCGCGCAATTTCTCGAAGAGCGGTACAAGAAAAAGCTGGAAGATGACCCAGTGCGAAACGGGATTTCCTGGCAGCCCGAACGCGAGTTGCCTGCCGCGCGTGGCGAACACAAGCGGTTTGCCGGGACGCAGATTCACCTTCTCCGCATGGATCGAGAAACCGGCTGCCTTCAGCACGGGACGTGTAAAATCGTAGTCTCCCACGCTGGCTCCGCCTGAGATGAACGCCACATCGAAATCCTGGGCTGCGAGCGCATCGTGTTGCTCTTCGAGGGAATCGCCAAGGAGCTGCTGCACGACAAGCCGGGCGCCCTGTTCAGCCAGCAACGAGGAAATCAGGATCGAATTGCAGTCCCGCACCTGTGCGCCTGTTGGCGTCTGTTCGGGGGCGACCACTTCGTCTCCGGTGACGAAGTGGACGACGCGCGCCCGCCGCGTCACAAGCGGAACGGAGACGCCGCAATTTGCCAGCGTCGCGAGTTCCGCCGCGCGCAGGCGCTGTCCGGCGCGCACGAGCACATCGCCCCCCCTGTAATTCTCGCCTTTTCGGCGCACATGCGTAGCGATGCTCCCGCCTTTGATGCGAATGAATTCCCCTTCGACCTCGACATCCTCCTGCATCACCACGCGATCCGCGCCGGATGGAACTCGCCCGCCGGTGAATATGCGCGCGCATTCGCCGCTGCCGATCCTTAAATCGCTGTCGTGCCCCGCCGGAATCTCACCGGTAATCCTCAAGCGTCCGGCCATATCGACAGTTCGGAGAGCGTAACCGTCCATTGCCGAGCAGTCGAAGCGCGGCGAGTCCAAATCCGCCACGATGTCTTCGCGCAAAACGCGGTGAAGCGCCGAAGCGAGCGGGACTCGTTCCACATCCAGCGCCAAGGCTTTCGATAGAATGAGCGTCGCGGTCTCCGCAACGGAAATCATGTTGGGGAGACCACCCCTGCGGGGATGGAGCGAACCTTCCAAATCGGCACGTCGATTTTGAGGCGGTCCATAAACTCTGGAAGGAAGCAAAATGCCGGTCCGCGGTGCCGGGCTGCAACTCGCACGAGGATCGCCGCTTCGCCGGCCGGCACAATACCGACGCGATGCGCGATGTAAACATCGAAGCACGCAAACTCGTCCGTCAATTCGCGCACGATCCGGTTCATCTCACGTTCGGCCATTGGTTGATAAGCGTGATACTCGAGAGCGGAGATCGGCTTCCCATCTTCCTCGCCGCGCACTACGCCGCGGAAATCCACGACAGCTCCGCAGTCGCCGACGGGCGCGGGAGCCGATCCGAGGGGACGATTTTTTATTTCAATGGATATACGAGGCATCATCTTCAGCCACCGGAGACGGGCGGGATCAGCGCGATTTCATCGCCATCATGCAGATGGGTTCCTTCATCGACGTAAGTCATGTTGCGTGCAATCCGTGTCGCTGCTTGCCATCGCGACAAGCCCGGAAATTTTGAATCGAGCAGCTTCCACAATTGCTCGGCGTTCAGCGGTTCGCGTACCGCCAAATCGCATTCATCCAGACCCGTGACTGTACGCAGTTGGGCAAAAAACTTGACCTTCATAAAAAATGATTCGTCAGCCGCCGATGGCCGTCATTACCCGGTTCGGCTGATACCGGTCTCGAAAACTATGCTCGCGCGGCTTGTCGCGCAACGCTTGCAAAAATAACTTCCGCAGCCGTGCTGCATCCGCGCGAGGTCGCAACGCCGGCTTGAGGTCGATCTCTCCGTGATTCCCGAGGCATGGGCGAATGCTTCCATCCGCAGTGAGGCGCATTTTATTGCACGTTTCACAAAAATGAAGATCGGTGAGCGCGCCGATAAAACCGACTGTCGCCGATAATTCCGGCAGCCGGTAGTAGGCCGCGGGGCCGTTTCCATGGCGCGTGAGGTCCGGAATCATCGCCGTCCGGCTGGCGACGGCTTTCTTTGCTTCGCCGACCGGGAAAAAGTTTTCCTCGTTCAGCACGCTTGTAAGACTGACCGGCATCAATTCGATGAAGCGCAGAATCAACTCGCGGCTCGCGGCAAATTGCACGAGCGGCCAGATTTGATTTTCATTTACACCACGAATGAGCACGGCGTTCAGCTTGATCGTCGAAATACCGGCGGCCTGCGCCGCTTCGATGCCGGCGATGACTTCTCGCACATTGCCGCCTGTAATGCGCCGATAAATCGCCGGCTCAACCGCGTCGAGGCTGATGTTCGCGCTGCGCAACCCGGCTTCAGCGAGCGCACGCGCAGAGGCGGAAAGCCGGATGCCATTGGTCGAGAGGCCGACGTGTTCGACTCCCGGCTGCGCGATCAGGGCGGCCAGGAAGTCACTCGCGTTTCGCCGCACCAACGGCTCGCCGCCGGTGACGCGGAATTTGCGGAAACCGAGCGCCGTCGCGGCCCGCGCAACGTGCAGCAATTCCTCATAGGTTAGGATTTCCTCGCGCTCCGTCCATGCCGTGAAACCCTCTGGCAGGCAATAAAGGCACCGCTCATTGCACCGATCCGTGATGGAAATACGCAGGTAATCCACGGGACGCGAAACAGCATCAAGAGGGGCGGGGGAGTTATGCATGCGGGCGTTTGGGCGTCACGCTTTTTCTACCCGCACCGCGCAGGCTTTGTAGTTGGGCTGGCGCGAGAACGGATCGAACGATGGAAACGTGAGTTCATTGGTCACGGCATAGTGCATCGGCATGAAAACCTGGCCCTTTTGGACGGTCATTGCAATAAAAGCACTCGCTTCGACGCGCGCCCGCCGCGACACGACGGCCACCAGCGTGCCGGAAGCGATGCCCAGCCGCTCCGCGTCCAGGGGATTGATTTCGACGTAGGCGTTCTCGGGGTAGAGCTTCCGCAACACCGCCGATTTCGCAGTGCGCGTCTGCGTGTGCCACTGGGAGGAAGTGCCGCGTCCCGTGAGCAGCGTAAAGGGATATTCATCGTCGACCGGCTCCGGCGCCTCGCATGGCTCGGAGAAGAGAAACCGTGCCCTGGCATCCGCATGGAAGTAGGCGCCGTCCTCAAAGAGCCGCCGTTCCTGTCCTGGGAGCGCCCGCTCCTCGTTTACGGCCCCGGCATTTGCGGAAGTGGATTCGCCGCTCCACGGCCATTGCACGCCGCCGGCGCGGTCCAGCATGAGATAGTCGTCGATGCCGGTGATATCGCAGGGCTGCCCCCGCGAAAGCTCTTTCATGATCTGGAATGCCTCCTCAGGCGAAGACCAGCGCGCAAACATGTCGCCGCAGCCCCAATACTGAGCAACGAGTTTGAAGATGTTAAAGTCCGACAGCGCCTGCCCCGGCGCCCGCGAAACCTTTTTGACCAAACCATGACGCCGTTCCGAGTTGATGAATGTCCCCTCCTTCTCACCCCACCCGGCCGCGGGCAACACAAGGTGCGCGCGCTGCGCCGTTTCGGTCGTGTAATACATATCCTGCACGACAAGAAAATCGAGCTTCTTCGTCAGTTCGTTGAATGATCGCTGATTGATCCACGAATGCGAAGTATTCGTTGCGATGATCCACAGCCCCTTGATCTTGTCGCTTTCGATTCCATCGATGATCTGGTCATACGCCCATGAGTTTTGCGAGGGCACACAACCCACGTCGATGCCCAGCACCGCCGCGACCTTTTTCCGATGCGCTTCATTCAGAAAATCGTGACCGCCGAGCATATTCGTCGTGTTGCTGAAGAGGCGGGAGCCCATCGCGTTGCACTGGCCCGTGACGGAATTGGCGCCCGTGCCGGGACGTCCGAGGTTTCCCGTCATCAGGGCGAGATTGATGATCGCCTGCGCCGTGCGTGTGGCCTCGTGCCCCTGATTCACACCCATCGTCCACCAAAACGAGACCCGTTTCCCCCGATGAATCGTATCGGCGAAACGCCACAGATTTTCGACACTGATCCCTGTCGCCGCGCTTACGGTATCGGATGTAAACCGCGTGACGAATCGGACGAATTCCTCGAATCCGCTTGTATGTTTTTCAATATAATCCAGATCGATCCAGCCACTCGCGATGAGAATATTTGCGAGCCCGTAAAGCAGCGTGAGATCGGACTTCGGCGTTATTGCGTAATGTTGCGTCGCCGCCATCGCCGTTTCCGTTTTACGGGGATCGACGACGATGATTTCGGGATTATTTTTGTTCCGGCAGACACGCTCCCACATGATTGGGTGCGCGATGCAGAGGTTCGAGCCGACGAAGACGAGCACGTCCGACTCTTCGAAATCCGCGTAGGTATAAGGGGGAGCGTCAAAGCCGAAGGACTGTTTATAGGCCGTTACCGCCGTGGCCATGCACTGCCGCGTATTCCCGTCGCCGTGCAGCATCCCCATGCCGAATTTGGCGAGCGCGCCAAGAAGCGCCATCTCTTCGGTGCAAATCTGCCCAGTGCTCAAGAATGCGATGGACTCCTTGCCATGCTGGTCCTGGATCGCCTTGAACCGAACCGTGAAAACTTGAAGCGCCGTGTCCCAATCCACAGGCTCCAGCGTTCCGCTCGTATTTCGAAGATAGGGCGTCGTCGCCCGGTCCGCTGAGCGCAAGGGCGTCAACGCCTCCCACCCTTTCGGGCAAGCCATGCCGAGGTTTACCGGATAATCCGTCGTCGGGGTGAGATTGATCGCTTCTCCATTCTTGAGATGAACGTTCAATCCGCAACCGGTCGAACAGAAGCCGCAGATCGTCGTGGTGGTGTCGTCGGGCATCAGCCGGGCCGGGACTTTGCCCAGGCCGAATTCGCCTGGATGCTGCACAAGGTCTTGCGTCAGCGCGCCATCGTGCGCGCGAATCAACGAGCCGATCTTTTTTATGAGCGGATGATCTTTCATGCAGCCACCCCGCCAGGCATCTTCGGCGGAATAACCGCCGTGAAAAACAGAGAGCGCTCCAGCAACTCCCCGAGCAAACAGAGCGGCATGACGGCCAGCGCGAACGCAGGCTCCGTCATGCCAAGCAGGACGGCCAGCGGCAGAGCCATGCCCCCCATAAAGGCAAAGATAAACCGCGCCAGCGTTATCGCTTTCAGTTCGCCTCGCATCAAAAGCGCCGTACGCTTCATCAGCGAGAACTCAGGGTCGCGCAGATGCACAAAGATCGAAAGCTCCCATGCCAGCTTCATGGCGCTTACTGCCAGGACGGCCGCTGCGAGCAAGGAACAGATTTCGCGAAAGGCCGGGTCATGCCGGGCAGTCGTGAACCACAGCGTCTGCGCCGTCATAGTGAAGAGGATTGTCGCGGGTCCGAGCAGCGCCGCGGTTCCGAAGAATTTCAGGAATGTCCTCGCGTCCGACCAAAACTTCCGCTGGGTATCATGATAAATCATCGCGGAACAAGCGATGCCGATAATCCCACTGAAGACGACAAGTATCCCCGATGCTCGCTGCGCGATCGGCAAAGCCCACATGCCGGGAATGGCAAGGCCCGCGGTTTTCGCGAAGAGCGAGAGCCAGAAGGACCCCGCATAGAGGCTCGCCAGTGCCGCGAAACCGCCGAAAGCCATGATCTCGCGGCTCAACCACGATGTGCGCAATCCCACAAAAGCCCTCCAAGCGTAGAGGGGCCGGCCCAGATGCATCGTGCTCGCGCCCAGCGCCAGAAGCCCGAGCGCGAGCGCGACCAGCGAGTGAAAGGGCGTGAACCGCGCCACCAGCGGCGCGGAAAACACCGTTCGCAAAAGCACCGCCATGCCGAACGCGCCGACCGATAATTGCGTGAGCACCAGCATCACCACAAGCGCCGGATGCGAGTGCTCCGGCTTCACGTGGAAATAATCGCCCCCCTGCATGTTTGCCGGGAATTTTCTTTTGGTTCGATAAAGTGTAGTCGGCTTTGTGTAAGCCGGGTCCGGCGAGTCGGGCAGAAATTTCCCGAGCGCCGCTTCCCGCACCATCTCCGCTTTGTTCACGACTTCGATTCGGATCGCCTCGTTCGGGCATGCCTGCACGCAGGCGGGCGCTTCGTTGACCGCCAGCCGAGAGGAACACATGTCGCACTTCCGCACGATGCCGCGTTTTTTGGAATACTTCGGCACATCGTAGGGGCATTTCAAAATGCAGTATTGACAGCCGATGCACTGGTCGTCCAAATGCCGCACGATGCCGGTCACGGGATCCTTTTCGTACGCGAGCACCGGGCAGCCGTTCATGCACGCCGGGTCAACGCAGTGGTGGCACGCCGTCGTCACCGTCTGCTGCACCGGTTCGAGAACCGTCCCTCCAAAAAGGACGCCTACTTCGCGCCATGTCTCGTCATCGTCGAGGCCGTTCAAATTATGGCATGCCGTGACGCACGCCTTGCACCCCGTGCAGCCATCCAGATCGACCGCAAAGGCATACTGCTCCCCGTCGCGCGGACGCTCCAGCGGGATGAGGTCGCGGTAGTATCTGGCTTGCGCGGGGAGCTGATGACGTTCGTGCAAACGCGAGAATTTAGCCGCCGCCGTCATTGTCTGCTGCTCGGCCAGCAGGTCGTCGATGAGCGTGCGCGATTCGCTGAAATCTTGTGTGGCAGGCACCGTTAGTAAACGTCCCGTTGGTAGCGCTTGTCGGTCTTCAATTTTTGCACGTAAGCCTCCGCGTCATCCCTGCTCAGGCCGCCTGCGGTTTCGATGACGCTGTGCAATGCGGCGTCCACGTCCTTCGCCATGCGGGTGGCGTCTCCGCACACATAAAAGTGGGCGCCGTCCTGCAACCATTTCCAGAGATCCGCAGCATGTTCCAGCATCCGATGCTGCACGTAAACCTTCTCCGCCTGGTCGCGGGAAAACGCCGTGCTGAGTTTTGTGAGATGTCCGTCCGCGAGCATCGCGTCGAATTCGTCCCGGTAGAAAAAGTCTGTCGCCGCCCGCTGCTCCCCGAAGAAAAGCCAGTTGACGCCTTTCGCCCCGGTCGCGCGCCGGTCATGCAGGAACGCGCGGAACGGCGCCACGCCGGTGCCGGGGCCGACCATGATCATCGGCGTGCCGCCGTCCCGCGGCGTACGGAAGCTGTGCGAGGTTTGGATGAAGACCGGGACCGCGCCGTTTGCCCGATCCGCGAGAAACGTCGAGCAGACGCCCTTGCGCTTGCGTCCGAAGCTCTCATAGCGCACGGCGGCCACGGTTAGATGCACCTGGTTCGGAAACGCTTTGAGGCTCGACGAAATCGAGTAGAGACGAGGCTGCAAACTCTTGAGCAACCCGACGAATTCGACCGCGCTGAGTTTGGCAGAGGCGAAATCGACCAGCAGATCGACAACCTCGCGGCCCCATAAATAATGCTTCAATGCGTCCTTCGCCGAGGGATCAAGCATGTCACGCAATGTCTTATCGGCGCTGCGTTCGGCGATTGTCTGAAGCAGGGGCGGAGGAGCTTTGTTGATCTCGTAATGCCTTGTGAGCGCGATGCGCAACGGCGCTTCGCTGCCGTCGGGCGCCGGCACCGCTTCCTCGCCGTCGCAGTTAAGCGCGCGCAAAACATCCTCAACAAGAGCGGGGCAATTCGTGGGGAAAACTCCGAGCGCGTCGCCGGCCTCGTAAGTCAGCCCAGAGCCTTCGAGCGAGATTTCATAATGGCGTGTTTCTTTCGCGGAGTCGCCGGACGTAAGCTTGCGATTGGTAAGCAGCGTCGCGAGGAACGGATTCTTGCGAGAATAAGCGAGCGTTGCCGCGGCTTCCGGCGCCTGTTCTGGCTCCAGTTTCGGCGATGCGCCATTTGCTGAAGCGGGAGCCACGCCTTCCGATTTCGCCATGGCGTCCAGCACGCTGAAGACGCCCTCCTGCCACTGCTGAAATGTTTCCTCGAAGTCGACGTTGCAATCCGCCCGCTCGAAAATCCGCTTAGCTCCCAGCGCATGCAGCCCGGCGTCAAAGTCTTTCCCACACTGGCAGAACTTCTCGTAATTCGTGTCGCCGAGCGCGCAGATGGAGAAACTGAGATTTTCCAAACGCGGCGCGCCGCCCCCGAGCAGCGCGGCGTGAAACTCCTTCGCGTTTTCCGGCGGTTCCCCATCGCCGAATGTGCTCGCAACGAAGAGCGCGTACTTTTCCTTCGCGAGATCGTGGAGCTTGATTTTGTCCAGGCCTTTCGCCGCCGCGTCGTAGCCTTTGCCTTGCGCGACTTTTGCCAAACGCTTTGCGAGCGCTTCACAGTTCCCGCTTTCGGACCCGAAGAGCACGCACACTTTGACTTTGGTCGCCGCGGGCGGCGGCGCGGGCGCGGCCGCCCCGGCGCGGGGCGCGGAAAATATCGCGGCGAGAAAGCCATTCAACCACGCGCGCTGCGCGGGCGTGAACGGAGCATGGTCGGGAATGAATGGCGCGCTAACTGGGGTGCTGGTCGTCAACGATGTCTTATCCATGGATTTACTCCGAGAACAGCTCCTGTAATTGCTTCACTTCGTGGCGGCGAGTAAAGGCGGCGAAGCTTTCGCCGCGGTTCCGCCGGTCGAGATAGATTTTCAACACATGCTCGAGCAAGCCGGGCAACTCGTCGAAAGGAATGCCGTGAAAAATTTCGCGCGCGACCGCTTGCTGCTCGCCGAAGCCGCCGCCAAAAAAGACGTGATAGCCCTCGCTGTTCTCCTTGCCGACCTTCGTTCCGAGAAGGCCGATGTCGCCCATATAGTGTTGCGCGCATGAGTTCGGACAGCCGGTGAGGTGAATGTTGAGCGGCTGATCGAGCGTGAGTTTTTTTTCCAAATGCCGCGCGAGCATGACTGCCTGCGCTTTGGTGTTCGTCGACGACCATTTGCAACCGGCATTGCCGGTGCAGGCGACGAGGCCGCCGGAGATCGCGGTGGTTTCATAATGAAATCCCATTTTCACGAGATTCTTTTTCACCGTCTCCACGAATGCGTCGGGCACGTTCGGGATGATGAGATTTTGCCAGACGGTCAGCCTGACTTCGCCCGATCCATAGTGCTGGGCGATGTCCGCGAGGCGTCGCATTTGTTTTGTTTTTATGCGCCCAACGGTAATGACCGCGCCGATGTAGTTGAGGCCCCGCTGGGCTTGTTTGTACACGCCGATGTGCCCATGCGGGATTGCCGGATGGCGCGGGATGCATTTGTCCCTCGGAAGCCGCGTGAGTGGAAAGGCGAGTTTCTTCTCCGTCTCATCCACGAATTTATCGCAGCCCCACTTGTCAATGAGATATTTTAGGCGCGCCTTCTTGCGGTTGGTGCGGTCGCCATTTTCGTTGAATACGCGAAGCATCGCAGCCGCGACCGCGACTGATTCGCTGGGTCGCAGCAGAATGCCCGCGTCTTGCGCGAACTGCTGATGCCCTGTGATGCCAGCCAGTTCGGCGCGAAAATAAATGCCCGGTTCAACGCCGCGCCCTTCGCCGACGCGCACGGCGATGAAGCCGATGTCGTTCGTGTCCGCAGCGGCGCTGATCGAGCCGCCCCCGTCGAACGCGATGTTGAACTTGCGCGGCAGACCGTACAGGTCGCGGTTGTTCAATATATAATAGTGTACGCCCTTGGCCATGGGGCGCGTGTCGATCAGTTCCGCGGGGTCAATGCCGGCGGTGGGCGAGGCGGTGATGTTGCGCACGTTATCGACGCCGGAGCCGCGCGCGGTAAGACCCAGCTCCTGGAGGCGCAGCAGCACCTTGATGCAATTGCGCGGCATGATCTCGCGAATCTGGAAATTCGCCCGCGTCGTAAGATCGATGTACCCGCCGCCCCATTCGTCTGCAATGCCCGCCAGTCCTCGCAACTGCTCCGCCCTCAGTTCTCCGGCGGGAACCCGTCCGCGCAGCATGAACGAGTTTTGCGTCGGAGCCACGTAGAACAGCCCTTGGTACCGAAACAGGAACGTGTCCCGCTTATCGGGAAACTTATCCTCCTCGGCGTATTTCAGCATCTCGTCCCAGAAATCAAGGCCGTTCTTTTCGAGTTTCCAGATTTCCTGCTCGCACAAATCCGCGACCGGCGTCCCGAAGACGGTATCCTCCTCCTGGGCCGCCGCGGAGTTTGGCAACCCCGCGGCGGATACGTTGGTGATTCTGCCATCAGCGGTGTGTCCTACGAATGGCAATGCCCTGACCGCTTCCAGACCCGCAAAGAACCCTTGGAGATATTCTTTCTGCTCGGGATTGAACGAGTCGTTTTCGGATAGGATTTCTGCGCTCATGGTTTTCATCAAAACGCGGATTGTGCCGCGGTCGGTTTGGGTTTCAGCTCATCGTTAGAAGTTCACCGTGGCCATCACGTAGCCGAAATCCGCATCGCTGTGCGGTCCCGTGTCGCGCAGGTAGTCCCCCGCGAAGAATGGCTGTAACCGGCCTGGAAGTTGAAGTGAACGCATCCAGGGACCAATTTGGCTGCTCCAGGCGCAGCTTCACCACGTCGAATGTGCGCTCAAAGTTGTTCCAATCGAAGGCGCCGACGAGCCGCTCATCGCCATAGCTGAGGATCTGCCGGCCCACTTTCAGAGTGACCGGAAACAGTTTGTAGTTCCCCAGCTCGATGTAGGCCTGGCGCAGATTGGAGGATCATTGCCTTCCGCGCCGAGCGCGCCCGGAATCTTCGCCCGTGCGGAGCCTGCTTCCGGCGAGTCCTGTCCCTGCGCGTAAACGGTCAACCAATCCACCGGCTTAAGAACGGCTCCGATGCGAAATCGCTGGAGCAGCCACGAGCCGTCGTTGGGCGACGTGACGCTGTCGTTGAAGCTGTAATTATCTTCGCGTATTTCGAACCTCACCCGCTCCTGCAGGTCGAAGCAGAGTTGGCCGTCCAAGAAGCAGAGCGGATTTGCAGCCGCCGCCTCTTGGAGTAGATTGGTTGTGTTTACAGATTTCGACACGTCCGTCGCGTCCCCGCAAAAGGCAGATGGAATCGTGGCGATAAGGAGGGTTGCCGCAAGCAACCCTCGGATTTTTTTTGGCTTTGCGGCCAGGTTGGTCATGGTTCTTTCTTTCATGGTTGTTGGTTTTGTTGGTTGAGGAGAGTCAGGGAAAACGTGCGCCCGCGCTCAGCAGTTTAATCGCAAGGTAGATCACGATCCCGAGCGCGATGAAAAAGGCTGTTTTGTAGAAGCGAAGCGGGTTGCGCTCGATCCACGTCGAACCGGCATAATGAAACGGCGCGACTTTGTCGGGATGTTCAAGATCGAAGAGGAACTCCGAATAGTTCTGGTAGCGCAACCGCGGATTGGCGCATACCGCGCGTAAAAGCACCGCATCGAGCCAGGGCGGGATATTAGCGTTCAGCGTCGCCGTCCGTTTCGGAGCGTGGAAGTGCGGGGTCTGAAAACGCTCGATTTCGCCGTAGGGAAAGGTCTTTGTAAGCGCTTCAAACAGCGTCACGCCAATAGCGAAAACTTCGGTCCGCTCCGCGATCGGAGCCTCGTGAAATCGCTCGGGAGCAAGGTAGCTCGCGGTTCCCGCGCGCGTGGTGGTCGAAAAAATTTCCGTGGCGCTGCCGAAATCCACGAGCTTGAAAAGCACGGAATCGTAACCGCTGAGGACGAGGATATTTTCCGGCTTGATGTCGCCGTGAACAAGATCGAACCGCAGCAGATATTGAGCTGCGTTGAGCAAGAACTTGCCGAGCGCGACGCCTTCATCGACAGCGAGGCGACGCGAACGCAGAAGCATCTTCAAGCTTGGCGCTTCGATGAACTCCATCGCGTAACAGCGCACCGTAACATCTTCCGGGATGAACGCTTTCACGAAAAAGTCGGCGTCGAGACGCGTGGCATTCCATGTTTCTTTCACGAATTGATTGAGCACCGCCTCGTTGTCGAGCGCTTCGATCGGCGCAAATTTCAGTGTGAAGCGTTGCCCGCCTCGCGCAGCGAGCCAGACGCGGTCGCTCTGCTGGAAAGACTTCAGCAGGGTAAAGCCATCGATGACATCGCCCTTTCTTAAAGACGACGGAATGGAGAGCGGCAGTTCGCTCACAGCTTTCAGTCTCCCCGTTTCCGCAATGTCGAGCACGATGGCGCTCATGTCATCGAGCGTTTCGGGCGTAGCTTTCTCGCAAGCGGTGGAAACGATCACGCGGGCAGCGCAACGGCGATCCAGCTTGGTTTTGAGCAGTGCGTCGTCCAGCACATTCGAGATACCGTCGGAGCAAAGCAGCGCTACGTCGCCGTCAGCGAGATCCATTTCAAAGCAATGCGGCTCAACCTCGGGCGCGAGGCCGATTGCACGGTTCAGGATATGCCGGTATCCGCTTCCGCCCGCAACGTGATCCGCGGAGAGCTGAGAAAGCTCGCCGCCGCGCGCGAGATACACGCGCGAGTCGCCCACGTTCAGCCCATAAAGCTTATCGCCCTCGATCACCGCGACAGACAGCGTCGAGACCAACTCGGGAGCGCCGAAGCGCGCGATCGAGTCGTGATACAGCGTGCGATTGATGAGCTTTGTGAATTCCGCGAGCGCTCTTTGCGGCGGCCATGTCCCGGGACGCGCGGGGTAATTCGTCATCAGCGCTTGCACGATTTTTTGCGATGCCTCGCCCGCTTCATTCGCCTCGCCCGCGCCATCCGCGAGAACGGCGATTACCGTTTCATCTCGCGCCTGCACGGCGAAGGCATCGTGCGAAACTGCTTGTTGTGAACGTGGCATGCCGAAGCTGGTGACGTTGACTTTCAAAGTTAGCAAATCAGATGCGGGCTTGCGCGAGCGCGCCCCAGGTCGTGCGCCAGCGGGTTTTCACGAGGGTGAGGCCCAGCACCGCGAGCACGCAGAGGCCCGCGAAGATCAGGAAGCCGGTGAAATAGGAGTTGGTGAGGCCTTTGGAAAGACCAAGCGAACTCGCGAGATAGAACCCGCCGACGCCGCCGCCCGCGCCAACCAGGCCGGTCATCACGCCGATGTCCTTGCCGAAGCGCTGAGGGAGAAGTTGAAACACAGCGCCATTCGCCATGCCGAGCGCGCCGGAAGCGACGAGCAGGATAGCGAGGTTCAGATATAAGCTGTGCGCAAACCCTGCCGCGACCAAGGCCAGGGCGGCCGTGATGTAAAGGCGATAGAGCGCGCGGATGCCGCCGATGCGATCCGCGACCGCGCCGCCGACAGGCCGCAGCAACGCGCCGCTCGCGGTGCAGATAGCGGCGAAATCACCCGCGTGTACGGCCGGCAAACCGAACTCGCTCTTAAAATAAAGGACATAGGAACTGGCGAGGCCGACGAAGCCGCCGAAACTCACCGTGTAGTAGAAGCAAAACCAATGCGCATCGGTCTGCCGGAGCAGATTCAGATAGTCGCCAAGGTTCTTCTTCTTCACATCGACCGGCGCTTCACGCGAGAAGATCACATAAACGAGAAGCACAAGCACCGCGGGGATGAGGGCGAGGCCGAAGACGTTGCGCCAGCCGTAAGCAGCCGCGATGCGCGGAGCGAAGAGCGCGTCAAGAACGGTGCCAACATTCCCCGCCCCAGCGAGGCCCATGACCACCCCTTGCATATTCGGAGGATACCAGCGGCCGGCTTGCGGCAGCGCAACCGCAAAGCTCGCACCCGCAAAGCCGAGCACCGCACCCATAAGCAGTGTGGCCTCGAAGTTTTTTAGACCGATCAGCCAAGCGGCCGCGAGTCCGCAAATGACAACGATCTGCGCTATGACGCCCGCATTTTTGGCTCCTATACGGTCCACGAGCAGACCGAGGAGGATACGGAGTGCCGCGCCGGATAGAATGGGAACCGCGACCATAAGTCCCTTTTGCTGCGCCGAAAGATGCAACGCCTCGCCGATTTGCACGCCGAGCGGGCCGAGCAGCGTCCACGCCGTGAAGCTGAAATCGAAGTACAGGAACGCAGTGAGTAAGGTAGGCCAATGGCCGGATTTTTTGAGGTCGCTGATTTTCATTTAGGTGTTTGATTGCATCAACTGGGTGGCTTGTTGAAAAATGTCATTGCGAAAAGCTTTGCGAGCCGCGTTTGGCGGAACGAGGGGATCGATGAGGACTCCGCTGGCGAGCAGTTCGCTCAAGATCCACTCCGCTTTCTCGATAGTGGGCGTGTTCGCATCGAGGCGGGCGAAAACATTGAAGTTTGGCATTTTCTCGATTCGGCTGCGGCTGAAATGAAACCGCCCCATCATGCTCATCCGCAGCGATTCAATCGGCGCTCCCACGTATTGGGGCTGCGCAAGCATTTCCACGATGCGCTCGCGATTTTCCGGGCGATCACAAAACGCGCACGCTTCGAGTATCGCGGCGATCAGCGCGAGATGTTCCGCCTCCCTTGTTTCGGCAAAGCGCTTTTGCACCAATAAAATCTTCTCCGGATGCAGCGGAGCGAGTTCTTCGCTCGTCGCCACGCACCAACCTACGTCGCGCATGACCGCGACGGAATTCCACGGCTCGCCGACGCAGTAACCGTCGATGTGGCCACCCTTGAGATTCCAGAACATCTGCGGCGGCGGAACAACGACGATGCGCACGTCTTTGTCGGGATTGATGCCGCCCGTGAGCAGCCAGCGGCGCATCAAAACTGGATGCGAGGAAACCTGTGAAGCGACGCCGAATGTTAACGTGCGGCTCCCTCTCGTTCGCTGCACTTCCACGTTCAGAGTCGCCGCATCCCTTACACCGCGCGCGCGCAGTCTCCCCGAAAGCGTGATGGCGTTTCCGTGCAAGTTTAGGACCAGCGCGGTCAGACAATCTTTCTGAATGCAGCCGAGTCCTAAATTACATGCATAAACCAGGCCTGCGACGGCGTGTGCCGCTTCGAGTTCTCCGTAGATAATCTTGTCGCGGATCGTGGCCCAGCCAACTTCGCGGATGAGTTCGACTTGCAAACCGTATTTGAGAAACAGCTTCAACTCCTGCGCCATGACCAGGGGGGCGCAGTCGTTCAAAGGAACGAAGCCGATGCGCAATAGCCCGCCAGCCTGCGTAAATTGAGAAAGCGGTTTTTTGATCATGGGCCGGATAAACTGTTTCCGGCGCAATAAGCTAGGGCCATGCCACCTGCGCCCAAAGGCCGCCATGAACGTTGCGAAAGTTATTAATATCAACTATGAATGCTATTAATAGTGAGCATTCCACTGGATTCCAGACAGCTTCGCGCGTTCTGCGCCCTCGCCAGCAGCGGCAGTTTTACCGGTGCCGCGCGGGCGCTTTCCGTGACGCAATCCGCGGTCAGCCACGCGATGAAGGCCTTGGAAAGCGACGTCGGTTGTCGCCTTTTAGACAGGACTGGCAAAAAAGTTACACTCACCGAGGCCGGTGAAGCGCTTCTCGTCCGCGCCAAAAGAGTAGTGAATGAGATGCGGCTCATGCGCGAAGAGATCGAACACCTGGGGAAATGGGGGCACGGCCATCTGCGCTTCGGCGCGAGCACCACGGCGTGCCAGCACTTGATTCCCGCGGTCCTTCGTGAGTTTAAGGAAAGCTATCCGCAATGCGTCATCACCATCCAGCCCGGAGACGGTCCCGAGACGCTCGAATTGCTGCGCGCCAACCAGATCGACTTCGCCATCAGCCTTCAGCCGAAGCACGAACCGCAGTTCCACTTTCGCCCGCTTTTCACCGATGAATTGCGATTCATCGTCAGCCCGCTGCATCCCTGGGTGAAGGCGGGCAAAGTGGTCCAGGCCGAGATCGCGCGGCAAAATTACATCCTTTATGACAAGGCGAGCTTCACATTCCGAATGATAGATCGCTACTTCGCTGCCGCAGGCATCGCCCTTCACACCTCCATCGAATTGGGCAGCATGGAGGCGATCAAAGAGCTTGTGAAAGCCGGTCTCGGGGTCAGCATTTTCGCTCCATGGATCGCCAAAAACGAACTCGCGCAGCGGTCGCTCGTCGCTCTGCCATTGGGAAAAAGAAAGTTGCGGAGGCAGTGGGGAATTTTGCACTGGAGAAGCCGAAAGCTGAGTTTGCTCGATGAAACCTTTGTCGGCCTTTGCAAGTCCGTATCGGAAACCTTTGCCGCGCAAGCGAATAAGAGTGGATAAAGGTCGGCAGTCTTGATGGGGCTTGAGTAAACGGGCGAGAGGCACGGCAGGCTTTTGAAAACGAATCCTTGCGCGGCGTCCTCCAATGCTGCGCGGCGCAATTTTTGAGCACGAACCTCAAAAGGTTCCGATTCCTCGGCCAAAACCTTCTCAACCTGCTCATTCGGTTCCATTCCCGACCGAGCGGACTATTGCCATCACCGCAGCCTTAATTAAGAGACCCGGAACGGGCTTGGCGCTTTGGCGTTTGCCTTCCGCTCCCCAGGCGGCTGGGACAACCGCTTCTACAACAACGGACGACGCCGCTTCAGGGCGAACGGTGCAGGACTCGCTCTATAAATTGCCGCCCGCGTTTGCGTCCCTGCCATACTGGGGCGTAGGTTCCCCTCTTTGAGGTGAACTTCTCTACCGCCGGAACCAAGGGAGCCAGGGACGCTTATACCGCGATGCGCCGCGCCGTGAAGCCTGGCGACCGCAGCATGGTCGACCAGCTGTACGTCGCGTACGAGGCCTATTGCCGGAATGGGCACGAACAAGCCGCGCAGTTCTCCTTCAGGATTCCCGTCCCCCCGTTTCATTTTTACATTCCGCCATTCTCGGCGCCGCCCGGCGTCGAAAGTTTCGGCGATTTCTGCGGCCACATCGCGATGCGCTTCGTGGAAAAGAAGCTGCCGCGGCTGAATTTCGTCGACCCGTTCGTCGATTCGGAGGAATTGCGCGCGAAGGTCGGGAAATTCAGGAGCGAGGTCGAGATCGAAGTATGGAAGGACCGACTGAAAGCCGCCGCCCCGCCGCTCGATGCGGAGACCGCGCTTCGGATGCTTGTCACCGCCAAAGCGGCCCGGCTGGAATGGCGCCTCCCCGGCGCCGCGAGATACAAGAGCCTGCGCCAGACGGATTGGCGCCGGCTGCAACAGGGGGTGCGGGACGGCTCCTTCCCCCTGACCGGTCCGTCGAATTATATCTGGATGGTCTTCGAGAAGATGTCGCCCGCCTGGTTCGAAGCCCACCTCGGGCCCGAGCAGGAGGCTGAGCGCCGCTTGCTGCACCAACTTTTTCGCGAGGACGCCCTGCGGTCCTTTCTTGTGAACGGGGTGGGGGACGTGTTTCACCGGGAAGAGCAGCCGCTGGCCTGGCGCGCGGAAGGGCGCGAAGGCGGCTATGAGGTGGAACTGGTCACGGCTTCCGGCCGTCTCTTGAAGGGGAACGTCCTCATCCTGCCCGGAAACCCGTGGTTTTACGTGACGGAGGACGCCGTTTACCCCGGACCGGGGCCGTTCGTTCCGGGCGAGACCGGTCTCAGCCACAGCGTGCCCGCGGAGGCGCTCGAAACGCAGGAAGGGGTCGAAGCTCTCCGTCGCGCGGGTTCTCCTCTGCCCGAGGCGATGGAAAGGCGGGTGCGGCGGCTTCCGATGCGGGTTTCCCTGCTCTGCCAGTTGAAGGCCGATGTCTTCGGGAAGCGGGAGCGTTTCGAAATGAGAGTGCGGGCCTCTTCCCCCGGCGGCGAACTGGTGGAGGAGTACCGCGGCGGCGGCTGGGAAGCCGCCCAGGTGAACGGGGATGACCTCCTCCTGGTGGAACGCGAGAGCCTCGCGGCGGTTCCCGGCCTGCTGCAAGCGCTCCGGTTGGTTCCCGACGCCGGCCAGGAGAAATGGGTGCGCCGGGTCAACCGCTCTTTCCCGGAGGAGTTCGTCGCGTGGGCCGCGACGATTCCCGGCGGTATGGAGGTGCTGGCCGGGGGCGAACTGGCCACGCTGTTGCAGCCCGCCGTCAAGGCCTCCGTCGAGTTCGAGGCCGAGCCGGGGGCGATCGATTGGTTCGATCTCCGCGTCCGCCTCCGCGCGCCCGATCTCGATTTCACCCGCGAGGAACTCGACCTGTTGCTGAAAGCGCGCGGCGGCTTCGTCCGCCTGAAAGGGAAGGGCTGGCGGCGCCTCGACTTCGATCTCGACCAGGAAAAAGCCGAACGCCTCTCGCGGCTCGGACTCGATCCCCTCGATTTCTCCGGCGAACCCCAACGGCTCCACGTCCTGCAATTGGCGGACGGCGCGGCGGAGAAGGAGTTTGGCGCCAAGGCGTGGGCGGAGATTTGCGAGCGCGCCCGCGGGATAAAGACGCGCGCGACCCCGGCGCCGCCCGCCAGCGTCACCGCCGGGCTGCGGCCCTATCAACTGGAGGGCTTCCACTTCCTAGCGTACCTGGCGGAGAACCACTTTGGCGGGATCCTGGCGGATGACATGGGCCTGGGGAAAACATTGCAAACGCTCACCTGGCTCCAGTGGCTGCTGGAAGGCGCGGCGAAACGCAAGCCGAGCCTCGTGGTCTGCCCGAAGAGCGTCATGGATGTCTGGATGAAGGAGGCGGAGAAGTTTGCTCCCACGTTGCGCTTGCACCGCCTCGCCAAGCCGGAAACCAATCCCTCGGAGGAGATGCTCGCGGGGATCGACCTCCTTGTCGTCAATTACGCGCAGTTGCGGATCGTCGGCGCGGCCTTGGAGGGCATCCCATGGCTGGCGGTCATCCTCGACGAAGGGCAGAACATCAAGAACCCGGAATCGCAGACGGCGCGCATGGCCCGCGAACTGAAGTCCGAGCACCGCCTCGTCCTGACGGGCACGCCCATCGAGAACCGTCTCCTGGACCTCTGGAGCCTCATGGCGTTCGCGATGCCCGGCGTGCTCGGCGGCAGACGTTCCTTCTCGAAGCGATTCGACAGGAGCGAGGACGGCTTCACCCGCATGCGGCTCTCCGCGCGGCTGCGGCCCTTCCTTTTGAGGCGGACGAAAGAGCAGGTGGCGCCAGAGCTTCCCAGCAGGATCGAGGAAGACGTCGGTTGCGAGATGGAAGGCCTCCAATTGAAACTCTACGGCGCCGAGTTGAAGCGGGCGCGCGCCCTGTTGTTGCGGGTGAAGACCGCGGGCGAATTGAACCGGGAACGCTTCAGCATCCTGCAAAGCCTCATCCGGCTGCGGCAGATTTGCTGCCACCCCGCGCTGGTGGATGCGGACCACCGCAAGGAGGAGAGCGCGAAGATGGGCGCGCTGTTCGACCTGCTGGAGACAATCCGCGCGGAAGGCGGCAAGGCGCTGGTTTTCAGCCAGTTCGTCACGATGCTCGACATCCTGCGCGAGGAACTCGCCGCCCGCGATTGGGAATACCTGTACCTCACGGGCCAGACGGAGAAACGCGGCGCGCTGGTCGAGAAGTTCCAGGAAGCGCAGGGGCCGATGATCTTCCTGCTCTCGCTCAAAGCGGCGGGCGCGGGCCTCAACCTCACTTCCGCGCCATACGTCATCCTGTACGACCCGTGGTGGAATCCGGCCGTCGAAGCGCAAGCCATCGACCGGACGCACCGCATAGGCCAGACGCAGAACGTCTTCGCTTACCGGCTGGTGGTGAAAGAAAGCATCGAGGAGAAAATCCGCGTGCTCCAGGAAAAGAAGAAGCAGCTCGTGGACGCCGTCCTCGGAGACAAGGGCTTCGCGAAAACGCTTACGCTGGAGGACTTGAACTTTCTCCTCATGGAGTAAAGACTGCGCCCTTCATGTTTCGCAACCTTCGGATTTTCCGGATCGCAGGCATCGACGTCTTTCTCCACCCGAGCTGGTTCCTGGTCGCGTTGTACGAGATTCAGAGCCGCGGGCGGAACTACACTTCGCCTGCCTGGAACGCCGCGGAGTATCTCTCCCTCTTCCTCATGGTGTTGCTGCACGAGTTCGGCCACGCCTCGGCTTGCAGGCAGGTAGGCGGCGTCGCGAACCGCATCGTGCTGTGGCCTCTCGGCGGTGTGGCTTACGTCACCCCTCCGCCGTGGCCCGGGGCGTTGCTCTGGACGATAGCCGCCGGTCCGCTCGTGAACGTCGCGCTCGTTCCCGTGCTCTGGCTGCTTGGGCATGCCACGGCGGGGGCCGCTTACGATGTCCACCATCTTTTCCGCATGCTTTGGAGGATCAATCTCGGGCTGCTTATTTTCAACCTGCTGCCGATTTATCCCCTGGACGGCGGCCAAATCCTCCGGGCGCTGCTCTGGTTCTGGATCGGGATGAGGCGCAGCCTTCTGGTCGCATCCCTCCTGGGGATTCTCGGCGCCGGTTTGATCGTGGCGCTCGCCGTGTGGCTACAGTCCGTCTGGCTGGGTGTCATCGCGCTTTACATGGCCGGCAGGTGCTGGAACGCGTTCAAACGGGCCAGAACCCTCGTGACTTCATGAAGTGGGGTTGCCTGCTTCTGCTTTGCTGCGCCTCCGCCCGCGCGGCGTGGACTCTGGAGTCGTCCCACGACGCCGGCGGCGCGCGCTCCCTCGTGACGCACATTGAAAAAGTGGCGCGCGGGAATCGCCCCGTGCCGCTTCATCTTGTCCTCTTCGATACAAAGAAATGCGGCGTCGAGGTCATCGATCATCCCTTTGTCGATGGCGGCGATCTCTCGTCCGCCATGCGGGCGAACCATTGCCTCGCGGGCGTGAACGGCAATTATTTCCAACCGGACCGCACGCCGCTGGGCCTGGTCATCAGCAACGGACAGGTCATCCATCCCGTGCAAAAGGCGCGGCTTCTCAGCGGCGTGCTGGCCGCCACGCCGAACAGCCTGGCTCTTCTTCGCACCGAGGAGTACAGGCCGGGCGCCCGCATAACCCAGGCGCTGCAAGCCGGGCCGTTCCTCGTGGATCGCGGAAAGGCGGTCGCGGGCCTCAATTCCCAACGGCAGGCCGTGCGAACGGTTGTTCTTTCCAATGGGCGCGATCTTTGCGCGTTGGTGGTAACCGGGCCGGCGACGCTGGCCGAGACGGCCGAGATGCTCGCCACGCCGGACCTCTTCGGTGAAATCAAGATCGCGAGGGCGCTGAATCTTGATGGCGGCGCCTCGTCGGGTCTGTGGATTTCGGACGAGCCGAAGCCTTATTACATTCCGGAGATCAGCGCGGTGCGAAACTACCTCGGCGTCGTGGAACATACTCATCACACGCAGTAAACATGATCAAATGGAAAATTCATGATAATGATCAAACGCTTTTAACTTGATCACTAAATGAATTGGTGATATACATAGAGAAATGGCGCGATTTGCCGATTCCCTCCGCGAGATGCACGTCTCTCACGGGTTGTTGCAAACCATCCGGCTCCTGGGCGAATTCAAGGGGAAGCAGGAACTTTTCCGCGCGCAATCGCCGCAAGTGCTCGAAACGCTTCGCCAGGGGTCTGTCATCGAGAGCACAGAGTCGTCGAACCGGCTGGAGGGCATCACGGCGCCCCACGAACGGATCGCCGACCTCGTGGCCAAACGGAGCGAGCCGAAGAACCGTCCCGAACAGGAGATCGCGGGTTACCGGGACGCGCTGAACCTCATCCATACCGGCCACGGGCATCTTCGTTTCGACGTAACGACCGTGCTTGCGTTGCACCGGGACATCCATCGGTTTTCGGCGGTCGAAGGCGGCGCCTGGAAGGCGAAGGACAACGAAATAACCGAGACGCTCGCGGACGGCAGGAAAATCCTCCGGTTCAAACCTGTTCCCGCCGACGAAACGCCGGGCGCGATGGATTCGCTGCATGGCGAATTCGACGCCCTTTGGAACGCGGGAACCTTTGAGCCGCTCCTGGTCATCCCTGCTTACGTCCTGGACTTCCTCTGCATCCACCCCTTCCTGGACGGGAACGGGCGCACCGCGCGCCTGCTGACCCTGCTCCTCCTATACAAGGCCGGGTACGAGGTCGGGCGATTCATCAGCCTGGAGCAATTGATCGAGCGCACCAAGAACTCCTACTACGACACCCTCCACGCCTCGTCGCAAAGATGGCACGGGCGCCAGCACGACCTGACCCCGTGGACGGAGTATTTCCTTGGCGTAATCCTCCTTGGGGCCTACCGGGAATTTGCCAGCCGTGTCGGCGCCGTGACCGTTACGCGCGGCGCGAAGCGCGAGATGATCATGGACGTGATCCACCGGCTGCCCGCCGAGTTCCGTTTCGCCGACGTCGAGCGCCTCTCGCCCGGAATAAGCCGCCCCACCATGAACCGCGCGCTGGCGGAGATGCGCAAGGCGGGCGAGATTCGCTGCGTGAAAGGCGGCCGCGACGCGCTCTGGAGGAAGGCGTGAGAGTTAGGAGACCACGGATAAGAACGAGCCCTTCATCCGTGCTATCCGTGTTATCCGTGGTTAAATTTCTTCTTCATGGACTGGTTCTTTGACCAGAAGTACCCGGTCTTCGGGCGTTTCCTTTCCATCGCGGGATTCATCGCTTTTGGATGCTGCGTCGTGGCGGGATTGGCGGTCTCGCGTTTTCTCCAAAGCGACGCGGTGCGGGGTTTCCTGAAGCGCTTCGGTTTGGAGGAACACTTCGTGGCGTTCGTCACGGCCATGCTGGGGCTGGGCGTGTTCCTCGCTTTCACCATGGCGGGGTTGAACGGCGCGGGCCTGCCAATCCCGTGGGAGGCGCCGATCCCTGGCGTCGGCGTCAGCTTCAGCGGCTTGCTGCGGCTCGTCGTGCTCGTGGCCGTCATCTTCTGGCTTTCCTCGCGGGGGAAGAAATTCCTGGTGGAGCGCTTCCTGGCCCGCAGCGGCATGGACAAGGCGCTGCAATACACCGTGGGCCAGATATTCGGCTACGTGGTGCTCGTGACCGGCATCCTGATCGCGCTGGAGAACGCGGGGATGAACCTTTCCACGCTCACCGTGTTCGCGGGAGCGGTGGGCGTGGGGTTGGGATTCGGCCTGCAGAACATCGCGAGCAACTTCATCAGCGGTCTCGTCATCCTGGCCGAACGCCCGATCAAGATAGGCGACCGGGTGGAGGTCGACGGCGTCGCCGGGCGGGTGCGCAACATACGCATACGGAGCACGACCGTGATGACGAATGACAACATCGCGATCATCGTTCCGAACTCGCGGTTCATCGAACAGAAGGTCGTCAACTGGAGCCATGAGGACGCGCGGGTGCGGTTCCGCATCCCGGTGGGGGTGGCGCAGACGAGCGATGTCGAGAAGGTGAAGGAGATACTCCTGGGCGTCGCGCGCGCGCATCCGGAGGCGCTAAAGGAACCCGCGCCGGGCGTCTTCTTTGAATCGTTCGGGGACTTCACTTACAACTTCGAGCTGGTCGTCTGGAGCGAGGAGATGAGCTACCGGCCGCGCGCGTTCAAGAGCGAGATGAACTTCGCCATCGAACGCGCCTTCCGCGAAGCGAAAATCGAGCTTCCGTACCCGCAGCGCGACTTGCATATCCGCGACTGGCCTCCGCTTGGCGCTTAACAAAGGGCAAATCCTGTGGCAGGGTTATTGCTGCCGAACGTGGGAGGGGAGGAATACTTGAGTTTAGCCAGCAAAAAAAGTGTTCACGGCCTGTTTGAAGAACAAGCCGCGAAGACGCCGGACTCTATCGCCGTCTCCTTTGGAGACGAACGGCTGACTTACGGTGAATTGAACGCCAGGGCGGACAGTCTCGCCGCTTATTTGCGATCCAGGGGACTCGGACGGGACGGCGTGGCGGGCATCCGGCTGGAGCGGGGCGTTCCGGCGATGGTCGCGGCGCTCGGGATTCTGAAGGCGGGCGGCGCTTATCTGCCGCTGGACCCCGCCTACCCGAAGGAACGGCTGGATTTCATGATCGAGGATTCGCGCGCCTCCCTTTTGATCGACGCCGATCTGCCGGTGCAACCGGGCGTTCCGACCGGCGTTTCCAGCGACCCCGAGGATCTCGCGTACGTCATCTACACCTCCGGCTCGACGGGGAAGCCGAAGGGGGTCGCGATGCCGCACCGGCCCCTGCTGAATCTTCTCGCCTGGCAGGAATCCGTACTGCCCGGGCCTGCGCGGACGCTCCAGTTCGCCCCGCTGAGTTTCGACGTTTCCTTTCAGGAGATGTTTTCCACCTGGCGCGGGGGAGGGGAACTCGTGTTGATCGCGGACGCCGACCGGCGTGATCCCGCGCGTTTGTTAAGCCTGCTGGCGAGCCGGCGGATCGAGCGGCTCTTCCTGCCATTTGTCGCGCTTCAGCAACTGGCGGAGGCCGCCGGCCCCGTCCCGGAGAGCTTGCGCGACGTTATCACCGCGGGCGAGCAATTGCGCATAACCCCCCGCATCGTCGAGTTTTTCGAGAAGCTCCCGGGCTGTTCGCTGCATAATCATTACGGCCCGTCCGAGACGCATGTCGTCACCGCTTACACCTTGCAGGGCCCGCCCGCGGGCTGGCCGCCGCTTCCTTCCATAGGGCGCCCGATCGCGAACACGCGCATCCATCTCCTGGAAGGCGAACTCCACGTCGCCGGGGAGAGTCTCTGCCGCGGGTATCTGTACCGCCCCGAGATGACGGCCGCCAGGTTCATCCCGAATCCCTTCGAACCGCCGCCTTCGCTTCTTTATAAGACGGGCGACCTGGCGCGGTTTCTCCCCGATGGAAATATCGAGTACCTGGGGCGTTCGGACGACCAGGTCAAGATCCGCGGCGTCCGGGTCGAGTTGGGGGAGATCGAGACGCGCCTCGCCCATCACCCGGCGGTCGGCGAGGTGGTCGTCGTCGTTCGCGACGGGCGGCTCGCGGCGTATATAAAGCCCCGCGCCGATGCGCCGTCCGCCGAGGAATTGCGCCGGCATCTCCGCGAAGCGCTGCCCGAGCATTTCATTCCTTCCACATTTACCTTTCTCGAACGCCTGCCGCTCACCCCCAGCGGGAAGATCGACCGCCTCGCCCTGCCCGTCCCGCGCGTCTCCCATGCGCCGGTTCATTTCGAGTCCGAACGCGAGCGCGGGATCGCCGCCATCTGGCAGGAGGTCATCGGCGCCGCGCCGGGCCGGGACGACAACTTTTTCGACGTGGGCGGCGATTCCCTGCGCGTCAACGAGGTCCACCGCAAACTGCTCGCGGCATTCGGTGGGGATTTCCCCGTCACGGCGCTTTTCGAACACACGACAATCCGGGCGCTGGCCGCCTTTCTCGCGCCGGATTCGGAGGCGCCCCAGTTGTCCGCCGCCATCAGTGAACGCGCGCAAAAACAAAAGGCGGTTTTGGCGCGAAAACGGCTGTCTCGTTCAATGGCATGAGTGATGTTCCAAAAGCAGAGTCCCAGGAAGGCATTGCCATCGTGGGAATGGCCGGCCGTTTCCCCGGCGCGGACGACATCGGGCAGTTCTGGCGGAATTTGTGCGAGGGAGTCGATGCCATCTCGCATTTCTCGGAAGCGGATCTGCGCGCGGCGGGCGTCAGCCAGGCCCTTCTCGACAACCCAGGCTACGTCCGCGCGCGCTCTCTCTTCCGCGACCCCGAGTGCTTCGACTCCGCCTTTTTCGGATACAATCCGCGCGAGGCCGACCTGACCGATCCCCAGCACCGCGTCTTTCTCGAAACGGCGTGGCAGGCGCTGGAGGATGCGGGGTGCGACCCCGCGCGCTTCCATGGCTCCATCGGCGTTTATGCGGGGGTGAGCCTGAACACTTACCTGCTGGCGAATCTGTGCGCGGACAGGAAATTCATCGAGGAACTCGTCGGCGGCCACCAGGTCACCGGGTACGAATATCTTCTCGGCAACGACAAGGACTACCTCTCCACGCGGGTTTCTTACAAGCTCGACCTGCGCGGGCCGAGCATGACCATCCAGTCGGCGTGCTCGACCTCGCTCGTGGCCGTGAGCCAGGCGTGCCAGAGCCTCCTGAACTACCAGTGCGACGCGGCGCTGGCGGGGGCCGTTTCCATTTCGTTTCCGCGGCATCGCGGCTATCTCCACCAGGAAGGGAGCCTCGCTTCCGCCGACGGCAAGTGCCGCGCGTTCGACGCCCGGGCGTCGGGAACGGTCTTCGGCGACGGCGCGGGCGTCGTCGTCCTGAAGCGCCTGGAGGATGCGCTCGCCGGCCGCGACAGCATCTACGCGGTCATAAAAGGGTTCGCCCTGAACAACGACGGTTCGGCCAAGGTCGGCTACACCGCGCCGAGCGCTTCGGGGCAGGCGGAGGTGATAGCCCTGGCGCAGGAGATGGCGGGGTTCCAGCCCGAGTCGATCACTTGCGTCGAGGCGCACGGCACCGCCACGCCGATGGGCGACCCCATCGAGATCGCCGGGCTGACCCAGGCGTTCCGGTCGCGCGGCGGGAGCCATTGCGCCATCGGCTCGGTCAAGACGAACGTCGGCCATCTTGAAGTCGCCGCCGGGGTCTGCGGGCTTATAAAGATGGCGCTCTCGCTGCGCCACAAGCTCATACCGCCCAGCCTCCATTTCGAGGCCCCGAATCCCCGCATCGACTTCGCGAACAGCCCGTTCTACGTCAACCGCAAGCTGGCCGAATGGAAGGCCGGCCCGACGCCGCGCCGCGCGGGCGTCAGTTCGTTCGGGGTGGGGGGCACGAACGCCCACGTCGTCCTGGAGGAAGCGCCCGATCCCGGCCCCGCGACACATTCGCGCTCCTCGCAGCTATTGCTCCTTTCGGCCAAGAGCGAAGCGGCGCTCGACCGGGCCGCGGCGAATCTCACCGGCTACATGAAAGCCAATCCGGAAACCAACCTGGCGGATGCCGCGTGGACGTTGCAAACGGGCCGGCAGGCATTTCCGCATCGCAGGGCGGTTGTCGCCAATTCCACGGCGATCCCGGAGAAGTGGATGACGAAGACGGCTCCTTCCGCCGAGCCGCCCGTCGTTTTCCTGTTTCCGGGGCAGGGGACCCAGTACGTCAATATGGGCCGCGAGCTTTACCGGACCGAGTCGGTCTTCCGCGAAGCCATCGACCGCTGTTCCCGCATTCTCATCGAGAGCCTTGGCGCGGATCCGCGCGAGGCGCTTTTCCCTGTCGAGGGCGCGGAGACGGAAGCCGCGCAACGGCTGGGCCAGACCTCCGTGACGCAGCCCGCGCTTTTCACCGTGGAATACGCGCTCGCGACCCTCTGGATGTCGTGGGGCATCCGCCCCAAGGCCATGATCGGCCACAGCGTCGGCGAATACGTCGCCGCCTGCCTCGCGGGCGTCTTTTCACTCGAGGACGGCCTCGTCCTGCTTGCCCGGCGCGCGCGGCTCATGCAGGAATTGCCCTCGGGCGCGATGCTCGCCGTCCGGCTGGAAGAGGGGAAGCTCGGTCCCTGGCTCGCGGAGGATGTCGCGGTAGCCGCCGTGAACGGCCCTTCGCTTTGCGTCGTTTCCGGCCCGGAAACGCGCCTCGCGGCGTTGCGGATGAAGCTGGAGGAGGCGGGCGTCGCTTCCAAGCCGTTGTGCACGTCCCACGCGTTCCATTCGGCCATGCTCGATCCCATCCTCGAGCCGTTCACCGAACTGGTGAGGAAGACGCCCCTTCACGCGCCCGCGATCCCGTATATCTCGAATCTCACCGCGGACTGGATAACGCCGGAGCAGGCGACCAGCCCCGCCTATTGGGCGCGTCATCTGCGCGAAACGGTCCGCTTTTTCGACGGCATGGGAACCCTCGTCCGCGAGCCGGAGCGCGTCCTTCTCGAAGTGGGGCCGGGCCAGTCGCTGGCGACGTTCGCCCGGCAGCATCCCGCCAAAAAGAAGGAGCAGGCTGTCATCCCGTCGCTCGCGGCGTCCGGGGAGACCGCTTCCATGCTGGGCGCCCTCGGCCAGCTTTGGCTGAACGGCGCGCAGGTGGATTGGGCCGGTTTCCATGCGCGCGAACAACGGCGGCGGGTTCATCTCCCCGCGTATTCCTTTGAGAGGACGCGACATTACGTCGAGCCGCCGAATGCGTCCGCGCCGGTGGAAAAACCGGGCGCGCCCGGACCGGCAGCCGCCGTCTCGACGGCAGGCCGCAAGGAGGGGATCGTCTCGACGCTCACGGATGTCCTCAAGGATATCTCGGGCCGCGACCGCTCCGAACTGGACCCCGCCGCGAGCTTTTTCGAACTGGGATTCGACTCGCTCTTCCTCACGCAGGCGGCGCAGGCGTTCCGTAAAAAATTCAACGTCAAGATAACCTTCCGGCAACTGTTGGAAGAACTCTCCTCACTGGACGCGATCGCGGACTTCCTCGACGCCCAGTTGCCGCGCGAGCAGGCGCCCGCGCCCGCCGCGCCCGCGGAATCGGCGCTCGACGGCATGGCCCGGCAGTTGCAGGAGATGACGAAACAGATTGAGGCGATGCGCGGCGGACAACCTCCCCCTAAAGTCCCCGCCGCGCATCCCTCCCAGCCTGAGAAACCGAAGTTCTTCGGCCCTTACAAGCCGATCGACAAGACGGCGGGCGCGGGGTTCACGCCGCGCCAGCAGGCGCATCTCGACGCGCTCGTCGCGCGTTACGTGAAGCGCACCCCGGGGTCGAAGCGCTATACCAAGGAGAACCGCCGCCACTTCGCCGATCCGCGCACCGTCGCGGGGTTCCGGCCGTTCTGGAAGGAGATGGTTTACCCGGTTGTGGCGACCCGCTCGTCGGGCGCGCGGCTGTGGGACGTGGACGGCAACGAATACGTCGATGTCACGATGGGGTTCGGCACCAACATCCTCGGGCATTCGCCGTCGTTCGTCACGGACGCCATCCGCGAGCAGCTTGACCGCGGCGTGGAGGTCGGGCCGCAATCGTCCGTCGCTGGGAAGGTCGCCAAACTGATGTGCGAGTTGACCGGCATGGAGCGGGCCGCGTTTTGCAACACCGGGTCGGAAGCGGTGCTCGCGGCGATACGGCTGGCCCGCACCGTCACGGGCCGCACGAAGATCGCCACGATGTCCGGCGCCTTCCACGGTATTTGCGACGAGGTTCTCGTCCGCCCCGCCGCGGACAACCGCGCGGTTCCGATCGCGCCCGGCATCCCGGCGCACGCGGTGAGCGAGGTCTGCATTCTGGAATGGGGCGCCGCGCATTCGCTGGAGGTATTGAAGTCGGTCGTGGGAGAACTGGCGGCGGTGCTTGTCGAGCCGGTGCAGAGCAGGCATCCCGACATCCAGCCGGTCGATTTTCTCAGGGAAGTCCGGCGCATCACGAAGGAAGCGGGAACGGCGCTCATTTTCGACGAGGTCATCACCGGGTTCCGTTCGCATCCGGGCGGGGCGCAGGCGCTCTTTGGCATCCGGGCCGACCTGGCGACCTACGGGAAGATCATCGGCGGCGGCATGCCCATCGGCGCGCTCTGCGGCAGCGCGGAATACATGGACGCCCTGGACGGCGGCGCGTGGGATTACGGCGACGCCTCGTTCCCCGAGGTCGGCGTGACGTTCTTCGCGGGCACCTATGTGCGCCATCCGCTCGCGATGGCCGCCGCGTCCGCCATCCTCGAACATTTGAAGAAATCCGGCCCCGGCCTTCAGGAGGAACTCGCCGCGCGAACCGCGCGTTTCGCCGGGACGCTGAACGCCTTCTTCGCGGAGCGGCAGGCGCCGCTGCGGATCATCTGGTTCCGCTCCCTCTTCTATTTCGATTTCAGCCCGGAGATAAAGTATCCGAGCCTGCTCTTCTTCCATCTGCGCGAAAAAGGCGTCCACGTCTGGGAAGGCCGCCCCTGCTTCCTCTCGACCGCGCATACGGAGGCCGATGTCGAGTTCGTCATCCGCGCGTTCAAGGAGAGCGTGCTGGAAATGAAGGCGGGAGGTTTTCTTCCCGGCGAAGAATCGGAAACCCCTCCCGCTCCTCCGCCTCGCCTGGAGCCGGTTCCTGTCGCTCCTCCCGTTCCGAGACCCGGACCCGCGAAGTCCGGGGTGCAGTTCAGCCTCTATTTCTTCGGCAACTATGAGGCGGGCTTCCAGCCGGATAAATACGACCTCCTCTTTGAAGCAACCAAATTCGCGGACAAACATGGGTTCACCGCCGTCTGGCTGCCGGAACGCCATTTCCACGCGGTGGGCGGGTTTTCGCCGAATCCCTCCGTGCTGGCCGCCGCCCTTGCGCGGGAGACCGGGCAAATCCAGCTTCGGGGCGGCAGCGTGGTCTTCCCGCTGCACCATCCCGCGCGCATCGCGGAGGAGTGGTCGGTCGTCGATAATCTCTCGAAGGGCCGCACCGGGCTTTCCATCGCCTCGGGCTGGCATCCGAACGACTTCATCTTCGCTCCCGCGGCGTTCGACCGGCGGCGCGAGCTTTGTTTCGAAGGTCTGGAAACGGTCAGGAAGCTCTGGCGAGGGGAGGCCGTCCCGATGAAGGGCGGCGCGGGCAACGACGTGCAGGTGAAGCTCCACCCGCTGCCGATGCGGAAGGACCTTCCGATATGGCTCACATGCATCCACCCGGACTCGTTCGTCAAGGCGGGCGAGATGGGCGTCGGCGTTCTCGGCTACCTCATGAACCAGAAGGTGGAGGAGGTCGCGGAAAAGATCGCCCTGTACCGCGACTCCCTCGTCCGGCACGGGCACGACCCGGCCGCCGGCCATGTGACGATCCTCCTGCACACGTTTGTCGGCCCGGACCTCGCGGCGGCCCGCGAGACCGCGCGGGGGCCGCTCCGCGAATATCTCCGTTCGTTCCTGGACAACAGCCGCAAGAAAATGGAGAGCGAAGGCGGCCAGGTCGAGGTCGATCCCGCGGACATCGAATACCTCCTGGATACTGCGTTCACGGATTACGTCGAGGGCAAGGCGCTGATCGGCACGCCCGATTCCTGCGCGCGCGTCATGGATCGCCTGGCGGGAATCGGAGTGGACGAGGTGGGGTGCTTCATCGACTTCGGAATTGATACTCGTTCCGTCCTGCAAAGCCTTACAACCCTAAGCGAACTGAAGAGCCGCTACGAGAAGACCCCCGCCGCGCGCACATTGCCTTTGACGCCCGCGCAACAGGGCTTATGGATTTCCGGCATGGATGACCAGGCGGCGCGGGCCTATCACGAATCGGTTACGCTCAGCCTTCGCGGCCCGCTGGATGTCGCGGCTTTGCGCGCGGCCCTGCAGGCGCTGGCGGGTCGCCACGAAGCGTTGCGCGCCACGATTTCGGAGGACGGTTCCTCCCAGAACATCGCTCCTGCCGGAACAGTCGATTTCCGCGAACTTTCGGGAGAGCCCGAGGCTCTTTTCCCGATCGAGAACGAACTTTTCGAGAAGCTGAAAGGGCCGTTTTTCCGCGCGGCTCTTTTGAACGTCAACGAGAAGGAGCATTTGCTCCTGCTGACCTTCCATCACGTTATGGGGAACGGCCCTTCCTACTGGGTTTTCCTGGAGGAACTCTGCGCGCTTTACTCCGGCGTGAAGACGCTGCCGCCCGCGATGCAGTTGAGCGAATTCATCGCGCGGGACGCCCGGCGCCGCGAGGACGCCGCCGAGGCGGAAGCGTACTGGCTGGCGCAATTCAAGGGCGGCGTCCCCGTCCTGGAACTGCCCGCCGACCGTCCCCGCCCGAACTTCCTGACGTTCCGCGGGCAGCGGCAGACGCTGACGCTCGACGCGGAGTTCACGCGCGCTTTGAGGCATGCCGCCGCCGCGCGGCGCTGTTCGCTTTTCAACGTGCTCCTCGCGGCGTTCGGCGTCCTGCTGCATCGCCTCAGCGGGCAGGATGACGTGGTCATCGGCGTTCCGTTCGAGGATGACGTCCGCACGCTCGAGGGCGGGCCGTCCCTGTTCGCGAACACGACCAACGTCCTGCCGATACGGAGCCGCATCGACGGGAAGGCGCCGTTCGCCGATTACATGACCGGCATGAAGAATCTCGTGCTCGGCGCTTCCGAGCGCCAGAACTACTTCTTCGGGCGGCTGCTCGATGCGATGCGCCTGCCGCGCGACCCCGCCCGCGCGCCGATTTTCTCGACCATCTTCAACTTCGAAAGCGGGGAGTTCCGCAAGAACCTCGACGGCCTCCACGTCGAATTGCTGACCCGCCACGTGCCGTATCGCGGCCCCGCCACGACCGCGATGGCCGAGCTTTACCTGAACGCCGCCGAGAAGGACGGCGCGCTCGACATCGAGTGCGACCACAACAGCGACCTTTACGACCCCGAAACCGTCCTGCGCTGGCTGGGCCATTTCAAGACGATCCTCGAAGGAGTCGTCGCCGACGCCGCGCGCGACGTGCGCGATCTCCCGCTCCTGAACGAGGTCGAGCGCAACCAGATCCTCGTCCGGTGGAACGACACCTGCGTCGATTATCCCAAGGACGCGCTCCTGCACCGCCTCATCGAGGAACAGGCGAGGCGGACGCCGGACGCCGTGGCCGTCGTTTTCGAAAAGAAGAGCCTCACGTACCGGGAGCTGGACCGCCGGGCGAATCAGCTGGCGCGTTACCTGCAAGGGAAGGGGATCGGCCCCGATTCGCCGGTCGGCGTCTGCATGGAACGCTCCCTGGAGATGGTGACCGGCCTGCTCGGCATCCTGAAGGCCGGGGGCGCTTACGTGCCGCTCGACCCCGGTTACCCGCCGGAGCGCCTGGCCTTCATGATCGCCGACGCGCGCATCCCCGTTCTCCTGACGCAGGAGCGCCTCAGCCTGCCCCCGCACTCCGCGGAGGTCGTCTGCCTGGACGCGGGCTGGTCCGCCATCGCGCGCGAATCAACCGAAGCGCCAACCTCCGCAACCAGGCCGGAGAACCTGGCGTACGTCATCTACACCTCGGGTTCCACCGGCAAGCCGAAGGGCGCCATGAACACGCACTCCGGCATCTGCAACCGCCTTCTCTGGATGCAGGACGCGTACCGCCTCGGCGCGGAAGACCGCGTCCTTCAGAAGACGCCGTTCAGTTTCGACGTTTCGGTATGGGAGTTCTTCTGGCCTTTGCTCGCGGGGGCGCGGCTGGTCATGGCGAAGCCCGGCGGCCACCAGGACAGCGATTACCTCGCCGCGACGATCATGGGGGAGGGGATAACCGTCATCCACTTCGTCCCGCCCATGCTGGCCGTTTTCCTCGAAGCGCGGGACGCGGGGAAATGCGCCGCCCTGCGCGATGTCATCTGCAGCGGCGAAGCGCTTTCCCATGATCTTCAGGAACGGTTTTTCTCCGTCCTGCGCGCCCGGCTTCACAACCTTTATGGCCCGACGGAGGCCTCTGTCGACGTCACGCACTGGACTTGCAGGCGGGAATCGGAAGTCGTGCCCATAGGGCGGCCCATAGCCAACACCGCCATCTATCTGCTCGACGGCAGGCTTCAGCCCGTGCCGGTGGGCGTGGCGGGGGAGTTATATATAGGAGGCGCGGGCCTCGCGCGCGGTTACTGGGGCAGGCCCGAACTGACGAACGAGAAATTCATCCCCGATCCGTTCAGCCCCGGAGGCCGGCTTTATCGCACGGGCGATCTCGCGAAGTGGACAACGGACGGCAACATCCTTTACATGGGGCGCATCGACTTCCAGGTAAAGGTCCGCGGGTTCCGGATCGAGCTGGACGAGATCAACGCCGCGCTCGAGCGGCAGCCCTTGGTCAAGGACTCGGTCGTCCTCGCCCGCGAGGACAGGGTGGGGGACAAGCGGATCGTGGCGTACGTCGTCCCGAAAAACGAAGGAGAAGACCTCTCGACCGCTTTGAGGAGCGCCCTCAAGCATCATCTCCCCGAATACATGATCCCCTCCGCCTTCGTCTCGCTAAAGGCGCTGCCGCTGACCGCCAACGGCAAGGTGGATCGCCGGTCCCTGCCCGCGCCCGCGGCCGCCGTCTTCCGGGAGACCGCGGAAGCGGCGCTGACCCCGCTCCAGGCGAAGCTCGCGGAGATGTGGAAAGAGAACCTCGGCCTGGACCGCATAGGATTACATGAAAACTTCTTCGAGATGGGGGGCAACTCCCTCCTTGGATTGCGGTTCGTCCAAAAGCTCCAGGCTTTGCTGGATGAACACGTCGCCCTGGTCGTCCTTTTCGAAGCGCCGACGCTCGCGGAGCTTTCCGGCTTGTTGGAGACGAATTACGAGAAGAGCGTCCGCCGGGTTTTCGGAACCGCGCCGGAGACGAAAGCGCCCGAGTCCGCCGGGGGAGGGGATGAAGAGAAGTTGCGCCTCATCGTCCAGTCCGTCCGCCCGGTCGAATCCGCCGCCGTCCCCGCGAAGAGGAAAAATCCGCGCGCCGTCTTCATTCTCAGCCCGATGCGTTCCGGCTCGACCCTGTGCAGGATAATGCTCGCGGGCAACCCGGCGTTGTTCGCCCCGCCGGAATTGCAGCTCCTGGGGTTCCAGAACCTCGCGACGCGCAAGAAGGTCTATACCGGCTACGACAAATACATGCTCGAGGGCGTCCTGCGCGCCGTCATGGAGATAAAGGGGTGCGACATGGACGAGGCGGGCAGGATCATGGAGGAACTGGAAAACGCGGGCTCTTCCGTGCAGGAGTTCTACCGGCAGATGCAGGAGTGGGTGGCCCCGAAGGTTCTGGTGGACAAATCGCCCGACTACGCCATGGACCTCGACGTCCTCCGGCGCGCCGAGGAGTGGTTCGACGACGCGCTCTACATCCACCTGCTTCGCCACCCGCTGGGCATGATCCGTTCCTATGAGAAAGGGCGGTTCATCCTCGAATCTCCGTACCGGCATAAACAGAATTTCTCCGCCCGGCGGCTGGGCGAGCTGACCTGGCTGATCTCCCATCAAAACATCCGCGAGTTTCTTTCGGGCATCCCGGCGCAGCGGCGGCATCGGGTGCGGTTTGAAGACATCGTGGGCGACCCGCGGCCGGCGATGGAAGCCGTCTGCCGGTTCCTGGGAATCGCGTTTCACCCGGGGATGATCGAGCCGTACAAGGACAAGCAGAAGAAGATGACCGACGGGATACATCCGCTCTCGCCGCAAGTGGGGGATCATAATTTCCTGAAGTTCAACGAAGTCCGCCCCGACGTCGCCGACCAATGGAAGGCCGAATACGCGGAAGACTTCCTAAGCGCCGCCACCTGGAACATGGCCTCCGAGTTCGGTTATGAGAACCCGTTTGCCGCGAAGCCGGAAACCGCCGGCGGACGCAAGGCGCTTCCGCCCATCGTGGGAATCTCGCGCGCGGCAAGGCGCGTCACGCGGGCGACTCTATGAGCCGCCCCGATCTTTCGTCCCATCAATGGACGGGCGGAGTGGCCGACGCGAACACCGAGGACATTTTTGTCTTCGCCGCCTCCTACCCGCAGCAGCGCCTCTGGTCGGCTCCCTTCAACATGCCGGAAGCCTTCCGCCTCGAAGGGCCGCTGAACGTCCCGGCCCTTGAGAAGACGATCTCCGAAATCGCGCGCCGGCATGAAATCCTCCGCACCGCCTTCAATTCCGTCGAGGGGAGGCCGGTTCAACTCGTCTTCCCGCCGAAGCCCCTTCTCCTGCCCGCCGTCGATCTGCGCATCCTCGACGCCGGAAAGCGGCGCGCCGAGGCCGAGCGGCTCATTGACGAGGAAGTGCAGACCCCGTTCGACCTGCGGGAGGCGCCGTTGTTCCGGGCGCGGCTCCTCTGCCTGGACGAGCGCGAACACATCCTCCTGGTCAACAGCAGCCAGATCATTACCGACGCGGCTTCGCGCGAAGTCCTGGAACGCGAGCTGGCCGCGCTCTACGAGGCGTTCGACGCGGGCCTGCCTTCCCCGCTGCCGGAACTCCCGATCCAATACGGGGATTTCGCGGAATGGCAGCGCGCCGCGGTGCAGAACGAGGAGATAACCAGGCAACTCGCCTGGTGGAAAGAACGCCTGCGCGGCGCGCCCGCGCTCCAGTTGCCTTCCGATCACCCGCGTCCCGTCCAGCGGGATTTCCAGGGCGCTACGGAGCGGTTCGATCTGACCGCGGCCCTGGTGGAGGACTTGCGCGCGCTGGGAAGAGAGCAGGGGGTCACGTTGTTTTCCCTGCTCCTGGCGGCGTTCTATTCTCTCCTCTCCCGGTACAGCGGCCAGGAGGACATCGTCGTCGGCTCGCCCGTGGCGAACCGGTCGCAGCCGGGCGTGGAAGGTCTCATCGGGCTCTTTGAAAACACCCTGCTGCTCAGGACGAGCCTTGCGGGCGATCCCCGCTTCGCCGACTTCCTTGGCCGGGTGCGCGACACCGTCCAGGGCGCTTACGATAACCAGGACCTTCCGTGCGAGATGCTCCTGGAGGAAGCCGATTCCATCCCGCCCTGCCGTGCGCTCTTTTCCCTGCGCGCGGCGCCGCGTTCCGGCCGGCCCATGGGAAACCTGACCCTCTCTCCCGTCTCCATCGACAGCCCCGTGGCGAAATACGAATTGACGCTCTCGCTCTCCGAACGCGCCGACGGGATCGACGGCGCCCTCAACTACAATACCGACATCTTTGACGCCGAGCGCATCCGGCTCATCGGCACGCATTTCAACGGCTTGCTGGAAGCCGTCGTCGCCGCGCCGCACGCCCGCCTTTCCGAACTGCCGCTTCTCGTGACGGGCAGGGGACGCCGCCTTGCTCCGGGCGAGGCCGACGGAACCCCGCCGCGCGACCGCCCCTGCATCCCGCCGCAAGGCTGGATGCAGGAGCGTCTCGTCGAGATATGGGAAGACCTCCTCCACGCGCGCCCCGTTGGGATAACCGACGATTTTTTCCAATTGGGAGGCAGCCCGGCCCTGGCCGCCACGATGTGCGCGCGGGTCGAGAAGATCATCGGCCGCAAATTGACGCCCGATGCGTTGTCCCACGGCGCGACCATCGAGCACCTTTCGGAGTTCTTCGCCGTGACCAAGGTGCAGGCCGAGGGGACGAAGCCGCCGTTTTTCTTTTTGCACGGCGATTTCCTGGACGGCGGCCTCTACTGTATAAACCTGGCCCGCCGCATGAGGAAAGACCGCCCTTTCTACAAGATCGACCCCCACGGCTGGGACGGACGGCCCGCGCCCGAGACGATAGAGGCGATGGCCGCTTCCCGGCTGAAAATCCTGTTCGAGATGCAGAAGGACGGCCCGTACTACCTGGGCGGTTACTGCAACGGCGGCCTGGTGGCCTTCGAGATGGCGCGGCAACTGGAGGCGCAGGGAAAGAAAGTCGCCTGCCTAATCCTCGTCCTGGTGGATGCGATCAACATCCAGTTCAAGCCGCTTCTCACCGCCGTGGCTCTCTGGGGCGGCATGCACCGGATGAATGACCGCTCCCGCCAGTTGCTCTTCCTGAAATGGCGCCAGGCGTGCATCTTCGCGAACGCCTCCTTCCGCCACCACATGGCCGCCCTGCGCGATATCGTGCAATCGGACGCCGCCACGGCCTTCGCCCGCATCCGGAGGAAAACCGGGCGCATTCTCCGGCGCATCGGCAGGCTGTTCGCCCCGCGTCCGGCGGGCGAAGCCCCCGGGGAGCCGGTGGAACAGAAGTTCGACGTTTCGCGGACGTATCGCGAAGCGGTCTGCGCCTACATCCCCCGGCGTTATGACGGGAAGGTCTTTCTCCTGCGGCAAAGCGAGCCGGACCCCGGCATCCGCTGCGAGGATCCGACCTTCAACTGGAAAACGGTGGTAAGGCGCCTGACCGTCCACGTGGTGCCGGGCGGGCATTTCACCGCGATCACCGTTTATTCGAATCTCACCGTCCTGACGGAGCGTCTGCAAGCCTGCCTGGACGCCTCCGCGTGACTCCGCCGCAACTCGCGGACGGCGAAGTCCACGTCGTCCACGCCCGCCTCGACCTCGAGGAAGACGCCCTGCGGAGATTCGAGCGCACGCTTGACTCCGGGGAAGCCGCCCGCGCGTCGCGCTTCCGCTTTCCCGGTCACCGGGCGCGCTTCATCGCCGCGCACGGGTGGTTGCGGTTCCTGCTCGCATCCTGGCTGGGCGCGGAGCCGCTTTTCATCCGTTCGCCTTATGGCAAACCGGCCTTGGACGGCGGGACCTTGAAGTTCAATATGTCCCATTCCGAAAGCCTCGCCCTCTTCGCGTTCTCCCGGGAAATGGAACTTGGCGCCGACGTGGAATTTCGAAGGCCCGGCTTCCCCGCCCTGGAAAATGTCTTTGCGCCCCGGGAGCGCGCCCTGCTTTCCGAAGGCGAGGATTTTTTCAAGCTATGGACGCGCAAGGAGGCCTACCTCAAGGCTGTCGGCAAAGGCTTTTCCCTTCCCCCGGAGGAAATCGACGTCGCTTCCGCGCTCGAGGAAGCCCGGTGGTCGCTCTTCGAACCCGAACTCGGAGCCCGCTACGCCGCCGCCGTGGTCGTCGCGGGAAAACCGCTCGCCGTTCGCTCTTACGAAGTCACGGATTCATAGACCGCCCGCGTCCTGGCGGCGACCTTGTCCCAGGCGGTCGCATTCCGCCATTCCTCCGCGGCGGCGTAATCCGTCGTGAGCGAAAGAGTCTCCGCCAGCTTCACCCCGAAGTCCCCTTCGCCAAATCGCACCACCGAAGGATGCGGCTCCAGCAGATGCACCGTCTTCAGCCGTTCCGGCAGCAGCAGGGGCGTCCCGAAGGAACGCGCCAGACTCGCCACGCCCGAGGTGAAGATCGTCCGGTAATTGATGACCACGCAATCCGCCGCGCAGAAGAGCACCTTCAGATCGTAGTCGGAGACGAACCCGAGCCGCAGGCGGACATTCGCAACCCCGGAGGCGAGCATGTTCAGCCGCTGGCCGTAGCCGCCGTCGTGGGCGTGCCCGGCGATCAGGAGGATGGCATCCGGCTTCTCCCGTTTCCAGTAAGCGATCAATTCCTCCAGCCCCTTGTTGGGCGTCACTATCCCCGGCGCGAGGCAGATGCGTTCCCCCTCCTGGAACCCCGCCTGCGCGCGTGCCAGCGCGCGGGGGATGGGCTGCCCCATCGGCGCCGAAAGATCGCCATGCGGGATGACCGTGCATTTCTCCGCCGGAACGCCCCCAATCTCCAGAACTTGCTTCAGAGCCTCCTCCGAATGGACGATCAGCCCCGCCGCCCGCCGCAGCAGATAATGCTGCCCCGCGTTGCCGGCCTTATCCTGCGCGTAGCTGGTCGGGTAAAGATCGTGAACCGTATAAACAAGACGCGCCGCCCTCGCCGCCAGCCAGACATCCGCGAAAAAGCGATACTTCCTCGCCTCGTCCAGCTTCCCGTTGCAGCGAATGTAGTGCACCGGGAAGTGGAGGTGGAACACATCCGGCCGCGCCGCCCGCACCCCGCGGGTCATCGGCAGGAGCCGCCGATACCCCTGCAAAAACTCGACGTCAACCCCTCCCGCCCCCAGCGCGTCCGCCAGCAGTTGCTGGTACTGAACCAGATGCCGGAAATCCGGGCCGAAAAGAACCCTCATCCCCCGGACTTCACTTCCAAACCCACCAGGCAAACGTCATCCTCAAATTCGTGATTCGCCGAGAACTCCTGTATCTCCGCAAGCAGGTCGTCGAATAACTCCGCGGGCTCGAGCAGACTCCGCCGTTCCAGCGCCGCCGGCAGCGACTCCATGCTGTACGGCTCCCGGTTGCCATCCTCGACCTCATACAAGCCGTCCGTGAACAGAACCAGCAAATCCTCCGGGCCCAGCGCCTTGTGAAACACCTCGTAGCGCGCCCCCCCGAACATCCCCAGCACCGGCCCGCAACCCCGGTTGGGAGGGCGGATCGGCGTCGCCGTCCCCGTGGCGCGGTTCAGACAGAGCGGACTCGGGTGCCCAGCGTTCGCGAAGTGCAACTCCTGCCGCGCCAGGTCCAACACCATATAAAAACCCGTCGCGAAAATCTGGTCTTCCGCATGCGCGAGGCTCGACAGCAACCCGCGATTCACCGCCGACAGGAATGCCCCCGCGTTCCCCGCCACCGGCTTCAACTCCTCCACCAGCCCGCGCAGGATCGCCGACACCAGCGCCGCCCGCACCCCGTGCCCCATCACATCGCAGATGAAGACCCCGATCTCCGTCTCGGAAATCTCCACGATGTCGAAAAAATCCCCGCCGATCTTCGAAGCCGGCTGGTAACGGTACGAAAGATGGATCTCCGAACCAGCCCTCCCAGCCGCCGGGAAACGCCGGTGCTGCTCCGGCAGATAAGCCCGCTGGAGCTCCCTCGCCATCTTCAATTCAGCCTCCATCTCGGCGTTTTTCCGGCGCAGTTCCTCCGCATACGCCGCCAATTGGGACTCCAGGGCATTCCGTTCCAGGCCGTAGCGCACCGCGCGGGCCAGACTCTGCGTATCAAACTGCCCTTTTACAAGGTAATCCTGCGCCCCCAGCCGCACCGTCTCCACCGCCAGCGACTCATCGTCCAACCCGCTGAGAACGATCACCGGCACCCCCGGCGCCGCCGTCCGCACCCTGTCAAACGTCTCCCGGCCCGAAGAATCCTCCAGCGTCAAATCGCACAACACCAGCGCGATCTCCTCCGTCGCCAGGATCTCCAGCCCCGCCTGGAGCTTATCCGCGCAATGCACCTTGAAAGCGATGCTCCCCGTCCCGAGGATGGCCTCCACCAACCCCGCGAACTCCAGGTTATCCTCGATGAGCAGGATCGGAATGGGAACCGCCGGGCTTGTCTGGGATGAACGCGCTCCTCTCATTAATGAGCCACAAAAGTGAGCTAGATGCGCGCCACGCGCCACGGGAAAATGCCCTTCCCATCCCGCCCCCTCTTCTTTACCCTTCCCCCCTGTGAAAGGCGACTTCCTCATCATCAGTTGCAGCCTCAGCCCCGCCAGCCGCAGCCGCGCCCTCGCCCTCGCCCTGCACGAGCGCCTCCTCACCCGGGTCCAAGCCGAGTACATCGACGCCCGCCGCCTGCCCCTCCCCTTCTGCGACGCCGCCGAAGCCTACGGGCATCCCCTCGTCGCCCCCCTCCAGGCCCGCATAGCCGCCGCCCGGTGCGTCATCCTCGCCGTCCCCATCTACAACTACTCCACCAGCGGCTTCGCCAAAAACCTCATCGAACTCACCGGCGAAGCCTGGAACGACAAAATCGTCGGCTTCCTCTGCGCCGCGGGCGGCCACCGCAGCTACATGTCCGCCATGCCCCTGGCCAACAGCCTCATGCTCGACTTCGAATGCGTCATCATCCCCCGGTACGTCTACGGCTCCGGCGCCGACTTCGCCGGCGACGAAATCAACGCCGAAGTCAGAACCCGCATCGAAAACCTCGCCGCGACAGCCATCCGGCTAACCGAAGCATTGTAGAGGCCGGTTGTAGAGGCGGCTGTGCCAGCCGCCTATCCCCGGTTGTAGAGGCGGCTGTGCCAGCCGCCTATCCCAAAAAAAGGCGCTTGGCACAAGCGCCTCTACAACCATCACGCCCGGTCAATAACAACGACCTCACCTTGGTACCGCCACTCCTCCTCCTCCCGCACCAGCTTCGCGCGCCTCGGGTTATCCCGCACGTAATCCCATTTCCGGGCGTAACTCTCATCGTGGCGCACCAGGTGATCGAAAAACCCCTCCTGCCAGTGGGGCGGTCCGGCGGCGATTGCCTGTGAGAGACTGCGTTTCAGCATCCGAATCCAGCCGGAAAGGACGAACCCCGCCCCGCCCTGCACGAACAAATGCACGTGATCCGGCATGATCACATAGCGCCCCACCGCGATATTCCGCCCCTCCGACTCCCGCGCGAAAGCGACAAAGCGGGCATGGACCGCCTCGCATGCCAGAATGGCCGCGCGCCTATGCGTATTGAACGTCACGAAAAACAAAGCCTCCCCATGCGTCTGAAAAACCCGGTCGAGACGTAACGGGCGGTTAGCCATCGTCAACAAACCTGCCACTCCGGGAACGCCAAAGCGAGCCCTTCCTCGGCCATTCCACAACGCCCCACCATTGTAGAGGCGGCTGTGCCAGCCGCCTATCCAAAAAAAGGCGCTTGGCACAAGCGCCTCTACATCGCCAACCTGATTATCAACCCAATTAACCAATCTCCTCCTTTTCCGGGCGATAAAATAATCCCCCTGTTATTTTTTATCCACCTGAGCCGAAAGATCCGAACGTCCGACTTCCCCTCAGACACCCTCCCTCCAAGCGGCCAACGACCCCCTCGTTTAACACGATTTTAACAAAGAACTAACACGGAATGACATAAATGGAGGGCGCGCCGCCAAACCACCCGCGCCGCATCCGCCATAAATCTCACAACTCTCTTATCATAAACAAGATATATAAAAACCATGTCGAAAAACCTCCGCTTCTCCAGTTCTCAACCATGGCTCCCCCAGGAGAAATCCCCTCCCTTCGCATTCATAAAAGAAAGGGCGATTCACCCGACCCGCATTTCGTTCAAAAAAACACCGTAAATTTAATTTTTTTATTTGACAGCCTTTCCCCTCCCGTGTATTTGTCCAAGGTTGAACCACCATTCCGCCCAATTTTTTACCCGATTGTAACCGCCACCCGCCCAGAACCCAGCCCTCCCGGAGTATACCCATGAACAAGTTCACCCCTCTGACGAAGAGCCTCGCCTTCCTCCTCGCAATCGTGGCCGCGTTCTTCGCCCCGCGCCTGATATTGGCTGCGGATACCGCGACGACATTCTCGAACTCCGCAACCGATCTTTCAAATGGCGCGAACTACTCGCCTGCCATCACTCCCACGGCCGCCAGCGGGACGGATGTCATCCTCTCGGGAGCCTACACTTCCACCACTTTGGACGACAACGGCGCGGGGCTGGTTTTCGCCACACTCAATGACCTGGATGCCACTCAATCCCTTGTCATCACAAACTCCAATGCGGCGGCTGGAACCATCACCCTCAATGGCGGAAGCAATTCCGTGGCTCCCAACGCGGCTGATCTTCTCTATGTGGCATCCGGGGGAACGCTGACCATCCAAAATGGCGTCGGCGCCCTGGGCCTCGTTCTCGGCGCCAGCGGCAACCTTGATATCGCCGGCGCGGCGAACATCGCCTCCGTTATCTCCGGCGCCAACGGTTTGACCTTGACGGGCGGTGGCACGCTGACGCTCTCCGGCAGTGACGTCTACACCGGCGCAACGACGATCAACGCCGGCACGGTGAACCTGAACTTCGCCGCCGCGGGCGCTCCCGCGACCAACATCATCAATAACGGCGCGAACAGTTCGGCCCTCGTCATGGGCGGCGGCACGCTGAAGCTGACCGGGAGCGCCAACGCCACCAACAGCCAGCGGTTCAACGGCGCGACCTTCAACTCCGGCGGCTCGGCCATCACTCTGAATGCGAACGCGACAGCCAACCCGCTCTCGCTGAACCTGGGCGCGATCACGCGCAACACGGGAGGCACGGTTGTATTCACTCTGCCCACCGGCACGCAGAGCGCCTCGAACGGCATCCTTACAGGTACGACGAATACGAACAGTATTCTGGGGCCGTGGGCCATTGTCAGCGGCACAGGCGCCGCCGCGAACAACTCGGCAAACGGCTATACCTATGCCACAGTGACCGGTGGCTCGAATATCATCGCCTATACAGGCGCAACTTCCGAGTCGACCGCCGGAAGTGCTTGGGGCGGCCTTCCAAGTGGGAACAATCCTACGGTAAATTATGATATCAGCGTCTCCGGTACGCTTGGCGTTACCGGACTTCAGCGCAACGTCAATACTATACGCTACACGGGATCGGGAATGATCCAACAAGCGAATACCTCTGGTACTTTATTAATTGCCAATGGCATCATGAATGCCGGGACCGGGACGCTCGTAATTGGGGGAGGAGGGTTCGCCCTTAATGTGCAGATTGGGACCAACAGCGAACTCGTTCTCGCGGCGGAGACTGCGGGAATCACGATTAATAACATTATATCAAACAACGGCAGCACTGCATCCGCGTTAACCACTACCGGCACGAGCACCGTGATACTAGCTGGCGCAAACACTTATAGCGGCGGCACTTTCCTTGATTCCGGCACGTTAGCGGTTGGCAATGCCACAGCTCTCGGCAGTGGCACGCTGACGATGAATGGCGGCACTTTGACCAGTGCTGGAGCGACCACCGCGAACAGCACCCTGGCAAATGCCATCGCTGTAAACGGAGCTTCCTCGATCGTTTCGGGCGCTGCTGGAGGCAGCAACTTGGTTCTAAACGGCAATATTACCGGGAGTGGCGCTCTTGGCCTATCCGCAACTGTCGGCACCAACGGTTTCGAGTTGGGGGGAAACAATTCCGGCTATACCGGAACCATTACGGTCACAGGTGGCAACGTCAGGTTGGCATCGGCTAGTGCCGGCAGCGCGAGCGCGGCATGGGTAATCAACGGCGGCTTCTCAACGGACGTGACGGGGACTAATACGTTCAACCTCGGCTCGCTGTCCGGCACAGGAGAAATTGCGGGACACTTTCAGCAAACGTCGACGACGAAGGTCCAGACGCTTAGCGTTGGTGCGCTAAATACCAGCACGACTTATGGAGGCGTGATAAAAGATAACCTCAACTCCGGCGACCCCCTTAACAACAACGACCTCGCTGCCTTGAATCAGCTCGCGCTGACCAAGGTGGGCACCGGAACGTTGATTCTTTCGGGTACGAACTTTTACACTGGCGCGACCACCGTGAACGCGGGAACGCTGCAAATCGGCAACGGCGTCGGCCTGCTGACCAGCACGACTGCATCCATCAGCGCATCCACGGTGGCGGCGGGCGCTACTCTGGCATTCGACATGGTCACGAGCGGAAACTATAGCGGCGCCATCGCCGACAGCGGCACTGTCTCGGGGGTCGAGGGCGCCGGCATCACGAATACGCTCAGCGGCATCATCAGCGGGACGGGCGTCTTCATCCAGTCGGGCAGCGGCACAACCACACTGTCAGGCTCAAATACTTATACCGGCGCGACCACCGTCAACGGCGGCACGCTCAGCCTCACGGGCACTCTCGGTTCCGGGGTCGGAGGCGGCACCGCCATCAGCAATGCGGCGACGTTCACGGAAAGCGCCTCCGGCGTTATTACCGGCACATCCTCGGTCACCAATACGTCCGGGACAACCACACTGTCGGGTTCAAACAGTTATACCGGCGCTACCACCGTCAACGGCGGAGCGCTCCTTGTCAGCGGCACTTTGGGCGCCGGCACGAGTGTTGCCATAAATGGCGGCGGAACGCTTTTGGGCGCCAACGGCGGCAAAATCGCCGGCACGGTCACCGTGGCGGGCGGCGCGACCGCCCCGGCGCAAGGCACTGTCAATGTGGTTAATGGCGGAACCAGTGTTCTCACCCTTGGGAACCTTACCATCGGCGACGGCTCGACCGGCCAGTCGATCCTGGATTTCGGGGTCAAAAGCAACAATGCCGATCGGATCGCGATCACCGGCACGTTCACCGAGAACAGCGGCGGCGGCCTGATCAACATTACGAACTTTGGCCTCGTCTCGAACACGACTTACACCCTGATGACCTTCGGCGCCGGCGCGGGAACGGGCTTCTCAACAGGGAGCGGGAGCGCTACCGAAGGTGCGCTCACCCTCAATAACGCGAACAACCTGAGCTTCGGCGTGGGCGGCACCCTGACCGTGACCGGATCCAGCGTGCTCCTGGTTACCTCCGGCGCCACCGCCCCCGCCATAGCTTACTGGTCGGGCGCGGCGGGAACCACATGGAGTGCGACCAACGGCAATGGAGCCAATTTCACGTCGGATGTCGCCGGAACTCAATTCCTGCAAGAGTATCCGCAGGCGAACACCACCGTTATCTTCTCGGGCAGCAACGCCACGAACTTTACCAATACCCTCGGCCAGGGATTCGACGTTGCCGGCGTGGTATTCGGCGGCACAAACGCGGCGATTACCGGAACCAACGCGGTGACCATCAACGCCGATGGCAATACGCTGACCCTGGAAGCCGGCGGTCTGACTGTGAACAGCAACGCAGGCCCGGTGACGATCGGAGCCAATGTGGCTCTAAACCAGTCCCAGACATGGACGAACAATTCGACCAGCTCGTCGCTGACAGTCTCAGGCTCTGTGAGCCTGGGCGCATTCACGCTCACGGGTTCGGGCGCGGGCGCTACCACTATCAGTGGAAACATTGCTGGCTCCGGGGGCGTGATCCAGGCGGGCTCCGGCACGCTCACTCTCACCGGCTCCGATTCCTATACCGGCACAACGGCCGTCACCGCCGGCTTGCTGCAGATCGGCAACGGCGTTTCCGGTTCGATTAGCAACACGGGCACATCCACGGTGGCGGCGGGCGCGACCTTGGCCTTTGATATGGCCACCAGCGGAAGCTATGGCGGGAAGATCGCCATCGCCAACAGCGGCACCGTCGCCGGCATCGAGACTGCCGGCATCACGAACACTCTGGGCGGAGTCATCAGCGGGTCGGGCGGCTTCGCGCAGAGCGGCGCTGGCACGACGATATTGACGGCCACGAATACCTATACCGGCGGCAACGCGATTACCGGCGGCACGGTGTCGATCTCCGCCGATCCCAATCTCGGGGCCACCGCTTCAGCGGTTACATTGAATGGCGGCGCGGTGGCGACCACCGCCGGCATTACGGACACGCACGCATTCACCATCGGCCCCTCGGGCGGCACGATCGACGTGACCACCACGGGGCAATACTACTTCCATACTGCAAATACCCTGCTCGGCAGCGGGACGTTGACGGTCACAGGCGCGGGCACGTTGACCGCGAACACCGGCAATCTGCGCGTTGACCAAACCAACACCTTCAGCGGCAATGTGGTGCTCCAAAGCGGCGGTATCTTCGAGTCCGGCACCACGGGAGCCATAGCCTCCAGCGGCACATTCTTCATCAATAATAACGGTGAACTGGCCCTTCAGGGAAGCCCAGCGACGACACTTCTCAACACAATCATCGTTAATGGCGGTACCAACAGCGTTTTGAGCTTCGAAAATGGCAACGGCGGCAACTACGCCGGTCCGATCACCCTGAACGCCAACGTAACGATTGGCCTGCGCGATTGGTATAACTACGGCGCCCAAATAAATGGCACGATCAGCTCTGGGATTTCCGGCGTCGGCGGCTTGACCACAAGTTCCGGCACGGCTACGGCCAGCGGCACACTCACTCTCACAGGCACGAACACTTACGCCGGCACTACGACTATCAACAGCACGAGCGCGTTGCAACTCGGCAACGGCGGCGCGACGGGAGCGCTCTCCTCCAGCAGCGCCATTGTGGACAACGGCGCTTTCATTATCGACCGCAACAACGCGGTCACGCAAGGCGTCGACTTTAACAACACTATCACCGGCGGCGGTGGTTTCACCCAGTTGGGATCGGGCACGACCACGCTTACCGGCTCGAACAGCTACACTGGCGCGACCACGGTCAGCGCGGGCGCGCTGCAAATCGGCAACGGCGTTTCCGGTTCGATTAGTAACAGCAGTGCATCCACGGTGGCGGCGGGCGCGACTCTGGCCTTCGACATGGCTAACAACACTAGCTATACCGGGACTATCGCGGACAGCGGCACGGTCGCCGCGATCGAGACCGTCGGCATCTCGAATACCCTGGGCGGAGTCATCAGCGGGGCGGGCGTCTTCATCCAGTCGGGCAGCGGCACGACGACGCTCGCCGCCCTTAACACCTTCACCGGCAACATGGTCATCAACTCGGGGACGGTGGCAATCAACACTGTCGCTGCCGGAGTCAACGGTACGACCAGCGGCATCGGCAGTTTGAACACGGCAAGCCGCACGGTGACCGTCAATAGTGGTGCAACGCTCGCGCTGCTCGCCGCTAACGAGTTGGGCACGGGTGGCAGCACCACGGTTCCGCTGACGGCTATCATCCTGAATGGGGGCACGTTTTCGACCGGCTCGCAGACCGGCGCCGGCGGCTTCTGGAATCTAGTCGGCCCGCTGACTCTGAACGGCGGAACGGTCAACGTGGGCACCGGGGCGAACAATACCAATTTTCAAGGTCTGGCCCTCTACGGCACTGTCACGGTTGGTGGTTCGACCGCCTCCGTCATCCAGAACTTTTCGGGATCAACGTCCGGGTCGAATGGAGTGGAGCTTACCGCCACCGGCGGACAGATCACTTTCAATGTGGCATCCACCGGGGCGGTGGGGCCGGATTTGACCGTCTCGACGGCGCTGCTTAATTCCCAAAGCACTTCGACGGCCGCCGGCCTGATCAAAAGCGGTTTGGGCGTCATGTCGCTGACGGGTTCAAGCACCTATACGGGAGCGACCACCGTCAATGGCGGCACTTTGGCCTTGGGCAGGGCTGGCGTTGCGGGAAATGCCGCTGGCGGCACCCTGGGTGGTTCCACGCCGATCACCGTCAACACGGGCGGCACTTTGCTCGTCTCGGCTTCCAGTGCGATCGGCACGGGCAGCACAATGACCTTGGCGAGCGGCACTCTTGCCCTTTCCAAGAACGAGGGCGCGGGCGCAAGTGTGACGGGAAATACGTTTAGCGGTTTCCAAAATACCGGCGGCCTCCTCTCCGGCACTTCCGTTTCCACGGGCAGCACCGTCACGACGGGCGCGTCGTTAAACGGCATTGGCGCGCTCACATTGACGGCCAATTCGACGATAGACTTCAAGAACACTGCGGAGACGGTCGTTTTCAACGGCTACACCGACAACGGCAAGCTCTTGAACGTCATCAACTACTCGAATACCACGGCGCTCTCCTCGGGTTACACGTCATCCGGCGTTGATGGAACCGATGATCGGCTCATCTTCAATATAGCGGGCGGTTTGACCACAACCCAACTCAACGACATCAGCTTCAATGGCGTTCAGGGAGCCGTGGAAATCCAATTGGGCAATGGCAGCAACTTCTACGAAGTAACCGCCGTGCCCGAGCCGACGACCATCCTCGCGGGCGTGCTGCTGGTCGGCCTGCTAGGCTACCGCGAACGGAAGCGGCTCATCGGGATGCGATCCCGCCTCGTCGCGAAAAAAGTCTGACACCGCGCGGGACGAACCGTGACGAATTCAACCAGAAGGGGCGGCAATTGCCGCCCCTTCTTAGTTTATCACCCCTCGTTGTAGAGGCGTTTGTGCCAAACGCCTGTCGAACCTTCCCCGCCCCCCGCGCTCCAGGCGGCTGACACAGCCGCCTCTACAACAAACCTTCCCCGGCCCCCTACATCAAATGACGCAACCAAAAAATATTGCTTGTATTTACATGGTAATTATTTAACGTTGACTCCATGACTCCCTCCAGACACCCGCGCGCCCCCAAGCGCGGCGTGGCCCTGGTGATCGTCCTGGCGTTCATCGTCCTGGTCACCGGGCTCATCGTCGCCTTCTTTTCGCGCACCGTTATTGATCGCCAGGTTTCCAACAGCAGCGCCGGCCAGCAAAAGGCGGCCATATTCGCGATAGGCGCCGCGGACCAAATTATTGGAGATTTCAAGCAGGAGATCGTGGATTCATCTGGCTGGTCGCCCGCCATCACCCCGTACCTCTACCTCTCCGGCACGACACGCCTCTACTCTCCCAACTCCGCCACGGCGGCGCCATACCGGATGACGGGACCCGGCGCGCCTCCCAACGTCGTGGAGATCAGTCTGTCCGGATCGAGCTTCTATCCACTGGTCTCCAGCTCCACCTGGACGGTTGCCGGGCCTGCGCGCGCCTCCTCGGCGCTCACCACGGGCACCTCGCAAAATGGGCGCTACATATCCCTGGCCCGCTGGAACAAGCCGTGTCTCCTCACCGGCACGGACGCCAGCATGACGCCGCTGATGACGGGCAGCGCGGCGTTCACCGCGCCGAATTGGATTTTAGTGTCTCGCAGCGGCGCGACTCCGGCGTTGAGCGGCACCGCCGTCTTCAGCGGGTCGAACGCCCAGTATTTGGCCTCCGGGACGGGCGCGATCATCGGCCGCTACGCCTACGTCGTTTACGACGAAGGCGGGGTGCTCGATGCGAACGTGGCGGGCTATCCCGTCGGCAGCGGTTCAGCCGCGGTCATCCCCAACGACGCCTACAAATCGGCGCTGGCCTATGCCGACCTGACGCAGCTCCCCGGGATGAGCGGGTCGATGGTGGATACGCTGGTGGGCTGGCGCAACTACGCTTCGACGTCGGGATCAGGGCAAGTGACGGGGGCATTTCCAAACCCCGGCTTCACGTCGGTTTCGGGGTCCAATTATTTCAACTACGTTATCTCAAATACGACGGGATTTTTGACCGTTAGCGGAACCTACGGCAACCAGACGGACAAGGCGTTTGGCAGTCGCCAGGAGTTGATCCAGTTTTTCAAGAACGGACTCGGCATTTCCGGGACGAACCTCAATGTGCTCAACTACTTTGGCACGTTCAGCCGCGACCTCAACCAACCGTCGTTCATCCGCACCCAATCCATCTCTTCGACGACGCTGGGCTACAACTCCACAGCGCCAAGTTTGTTGCTCTCCGGAAGCGGCGGCAACAACGCCGCGCCCGATCTGGCAGGGGCGCAGTTGGACACCGCCATCAACCCCAGCTTCCTGGCGGTTCAGGTGAGCGGAACTTCAATGATAAGAAACGACGGCTCGACGGCGTTGGCGGGCGAGCCGCTCGTGAAGAAGCGATTTTCCCTCAATCGCCTCGCGTGGCTGACTTATGCGGGGCCCATCTCTACCGGCAGTTCGCTGAATCCCACCAGCGACCCCGGGGTGGCGACGATCATTACCGCCCTCGAAAATACCTACGGGTTCACCGACGCGTTTCTGAAGCAAGGATCGGCGTCGAACATTCAACAATACTTTGGACTAAGCTGGGATTCCGCGAATAATCGTTGGCTTTACAATATTCACAACCAGAACGGAGCGACCGGCCCGATCCGCAAGCTCAGCTATTCGGGGGACAGCGGGAAGGATGTAGTGGGAGCCAACCGTGAGCCGGATTTCTTTGAATTGCTGAAAGCGACGATCAATGTGGGATCGATTGCCAAGGCCGCGTACCTTCCTCCCTCGACCCCTCCAGCCGGCTATTATCCCGATTGGGTAAGCCAATATAACACGGACAGCCGTGTGGATGACGCCATTATCCAGATCGGAGCAAATATCATCGATCAGTTTGATCTGGATAACTTTCCAACGCGAATCTACTTCGACGATGGCAGCGGCGCGGTGGAGTTTCGCGGCATCGAGAATCTTCCCTACCTTTACCGGGTGGATCCGGTGGTGTTGAAAGCGGTCGCGCCCAACACGAATAATAACGGCCAGCTATTTACTAGTTACGGCGGCTCCGTTAACGCCTCCAATTCCGCAAACACAGCTCCCGCCACCGTGAACACAGTGCTTGATACGGGGCTGGGAGTCACGATGCTCCTGCCGACGCTATGGAATCCGCATGATTGGGACGCTACGAATCTTGACCGGACACTGGGGGTCGCCGGCCCCACCAGCTTCCGCATCTATGCCCTGTCTTCGTCGAGCTCGCCCATAACCGTCATAACCTCCAACCCCACTGACGGTTCCAAAAACAATTACTACGGCAATATCAGCACGTCGGGCACCGTATCGCCCGACTTCATTACGAAAGGTTTTCCCCCGGCGGGAGAGCAGCGCATCCTGACCGCGGCCAACACCGCGATGACGTTCCAGATCAGCAAGAGCGCGATGGGGGCGCAGCTCTTCCGGGAGCCGACGGTGCTCTATAAACCGCAGCATCCTTCCGGGTCGCAGTTGGCGTGGGATCCCGCGGTCCAAAACAACCTTGGCGTTCTTGCAAGTTCGGGCACCCTCTTTTCAAACGGGGGAATTATCTTTTCCGGCATGGGCGGTTCTCCTCCTGAAGCGAACCAGAGTTACATCGGTTTCTACCTCGGCACCGTTCCTCTCGTCTGGATAAATGCAGGGTCATCACCACCGGCGACAGTCAACAGGGCTAATGCCGTCAAGTTGTCTCCGGCAGGAGAGTTTGGCTACTACCTTCAATATGAGAATCCTGCCGGCAGCGGTAATTGGGTGACCTACGATGAAAAACATGCGATGGTCAGCAACGCTGCGGAAGACTGGGGTAATATCGCCCGGCCCATGGTCCAGACATGGAGTGGATTTCTGCAGAACAGATGTATAGGAGACAAATATTCTTTTGTCATGGATCCCCGGACGAGCCGTTTTAACTTCGAGGATTCGGGCAATCCTGGAACTGGCTACGCGACGGGGCCGACCAACGCCAATTTTTTTAGATCCGTGCCAATGTCGGGCGACCCGAACATGACCGTTTATAACGACTCCTGGATTAGCATATCCGAAGGCATCATGGTCTCCCTGCGCAGCGGCTACGAACCCGGAGCCAACCTCGAGATATCGACAGTTGGCGGTATGCAACCCTTCCTGAAGCAATTGGGATTCTATCCCGGCCAACCTACCTGGACATGGAATAATTTTTCTGAGGCGCTTTATACCGGTCTGTTCTCGCAGAACACTCCTTTTGAGCGATGGTCAAATGGTCCACTCGGCGACACGGGGAGTCCGACTTATTTCTCAATGACTCCAAGCCCCATAGATACACAGCCCCAGGTGTATGCCGATGCGGATGGAGTGGTGCGCCGCGCGATGGGAGGGTGGGTGTCGACGCCTTTTGCCGACACGGGCAGTCAACTCGAGAAACTGGGGCTTCCCATGCGCAGGGCGCACGTCATCGATCCCGCAACCGGCAATCAACTCAAGAAAGTCGATGTCAATTTGACCTACCCCCCCAATGCATCCTTGCCTTTGCAAACGGAAAGCCGGCCAATGATTTTGAATCGGCCATTCCGTTCCGTGGGCGAGCTCGGCTACACATTTTCGGGCACGCCGTGGAAGAACCTGAATTTCGAAATGCCGGAGAGCGGCGACTCGGCATTGCTGGATGTCTTTTGCGTAAACGATACCGGCGATCCCAGCGGCCTTGTGGCCGGAAAGGTGAATCTGAACACGCGACAACTCCCCGTCCTGCAAGCCATCATCTCCGGCGCTTACAGGGATGAGTTGGCGCTTTCCGGCACTTCCATTGTTTCGGGATCTTCGTCGACCGTGCTTTCGGGCAGTTTGGCCGCCGCCATCGCTGCCGCTCTGGTCAACCGCACCACCAATCTGGCGACCGCGGGCAAAGGGCCGCTGCAAAACATCGCGGAGTTGGTGGGAAAATGGAAATCGCCGGTGGACATCGAGCCAATCAACGCTACCGCCCCACCCTCTGGCTATAGCGTGCAAACCCCGCAACCCACCAACAGTCCACCGTATGGGCCTACCTCGTACGATGGTTTCAGCGCCGACCTTACGAGCGTGCTCCTCAGCGGCACCTTCAACAGCGGCCCCCCTGCCAACGCCAATGGCGCACAAAACGATGACAGCAATATCGGACGCGTGCGCAATGCGCCCCTGCGCGCGCTGGCCGCGTGCGGGGAGACGCGCATATGGAACCTGATGATTGACGTGGTGGCGCAGGTAGGGCGTTACCCGCAGTCGGCAACGAGTCTCGACAATTTCGTTGTCGAGGGAGAACAACGTTGCTGGATCCACGTGGCGATTGATCGCTACACTGGCCAGGTCGTAGACAAACAAATCGAAGTCGTAAAAGAATGAAATTCCTGCTCCTCTTCGCGCTTGGTTTGACGGCAGCGGCGGCTGCCGCGCAGCAAGCACCGGCATCGTCCCCCCCGCCTTCATCCCCGCCTGCCCAGACATCCGAGTCATCGCCTCCGCCTTTGCCGCCGGGTCCCCTTTTAAATCCCATTCCTGATTTCTACCAATGGACGATCGTTCACAAAGGTCTGACCAAAGATTCTACTGCGCCGAAGCCGGCGCCTGGCAAGCCGGACTACACCAACGTGGTCATAGGCCAGAAGACGGGCGATATCATCCACCTCGTGAGCTTCTCCGGAAACGGCAACAAAATGGAAATCTGGCAGAAGGGCGCCTACCAGGTGATCATGAACACCGGCTGGAAAATACCCGCCGTTTCGCCGGGGTCGGCTGATGAACGCTTTACGGATATCTCCTGGGTTTCGGCGGCGAATTTCACCGGGATCAAAAAGTTGCCCGGCCATGGAGAGTGCATGTATTTCAAGGATAAAATCCTGCCTCGTGGTTTGGAGAGTTGGACCAAGGAAGACATCAACGCCGCGATCAAGGCTGGCGAGAATATCGAGGGGATGAAAATCCCGGCGGTAGCCTGCATCGAAGTGGAAAGAAGGCTGCCCGTGGCGATGACGGTCGGCCAGGAAGCGACGACTTATAAATTCGAGCCGTTGAAGGCCGGGATCATGCTGACCTTTCCCGCCAATGCGCAAGCTGCGATTGCGGCCCAAAACCAGCAAATTCAAGCTACGATGCGCCGTCCGGTTCGTCCTTGATGGTACACGAGAGGGGGTCCCCCGGCGAACCACCCAGGCGGCTGGCACAGCGGCCTCTACATCGCCAATAAGCGCGCGTAGTCCGTTTCTGAGCGGGCCTCGCTCAACGCGGCGGCCAGGTCGAATTGCTCCGGCGGGCAGACCGCGCACGGGACGAATTCGAGCGTGGCGTTCACCTCCGGGCTCAGTTCCGTGATGATCCGCGACCAGGGGACCAGGCCATCTTCCAATCGGGTGAAGGAAGTATCGGCCCGGCGCCCTTGCAGATGGAGGTGGCGGATGAACGGTTTCTCGAGTTCGAATTGCCGCAGGGAGCGCTCCGCGTCGAAGAAGGTCGGCTGATAAAGCAACCCGATCCGGGGATGGGAAAGCTCTTCCATCATGCGGACCAGCAGGGGCGGATCGTCCGCCAGGGAGCCGTCGTGCGTCTCCAGCAGGATCTCCACGCCGGGAATGCGCGCGGAAAGGCGGCGCAGGCGGACGGCCAGCGTGTTCATGCCTTCCTCGGTGGCGGGCGCGCTCGGGAAGATGCGCGCCTTTGTAAAACCGAAGGCGTCGAGGCGGCGTTTGAGGTCGTCGAAGTTTTCCGAAGTCTTCAAGTCGAGATACGAACTTAGGATTTCAGCCTTCAAGCCGAGTGAGGTGAGGGTTGCGATGATCTCCGGCCATTCGGCCTCGTCGCGCAAATGAGGCTCGTAGATTTCCAGTTGCTTGAAGCCGCGCTCGGCGATTGCCGGGAGCAGTTGGGCGAGGGGACGCGAGACGCGTTGAGGGGTCCAGCGGGCCGGTTCCAGGGCGATGGTGTGGAGCAGTATATCCATGGGGCTTATTGTGTGAGAAGGAGCACGCACGCGCTGAAGTCCCGCGGGCGCCATTGAAGTTCGCCGCCCGCCAGCCGGGCTTCTTCCGCGGCCAGGGACGCCGCGATCTTCCAATCGCCCGCGGGCAACGGCAAGCGCGCGGATTTCGGGGCGTTCTCGAATGCGTGCAGGACGACGAGCGCTTTCTCGCCGCCCGCGCGGACGACGGCCTGCCAGCCGCTGGGGTAACGCCAGCTTTTTCCCCACGTTCCAAAGCGGCGGCTTTTTCCATGCTTGATGACTGGCGCCGCTTGCACGTACAGCCGTTGCGCGTCCAGGACGAGCCGCCACTGTTCGTCATTCAACTCCGCCACTTCGCCCGAAAGGCACATGCGCCCGAGAAAGGTCGCCGCGAGGCTGTAGGCGAGGCGTTGCGGACTGTCGGAGCGATGCAGCACCGCCCAGATTTGCGATTGCCTCGGCAGCAGGAGGGAGTGGAGATTCGCCGCGATGATCGGAATCTCCGGCAGCTCGTGCGCGTCGGAGAAGGAGGACATCGCCGTGCGGGCGAGCATCGCGGGTTCCAGGCGGTGGCCGCCGGAGGCGCAGTTTTCGATGACGAGATGCGGCAGCCGCGCGCGGATCGTCTCGAAGAACCGATGGCTGGCGTTGACTTGCTTGCGCAGGCCTTCGCCCAGCGAGTCCGGGTCGTCGAAGCCGATGCCCGCCGTCTCGTTGTAATCCACCTTGAGGTAGCCGAAGCCGCACCGTTCCAGGAGATCGATGACGCGCCCGGTCAGGTATTCGACGGCCACCGGGTCGTTCAGATTCCAGAAGCGGCGGTCGCGCACGGTCACGGGCAAACCGTCGCGCGAGAGGAGATGCGCGGCGAGCCGGTGGAAGGCTTCGGACTGCGATCCCACGGTTTCCATTTCATACCAGAGGCCGGGGATCAAGCCGCGGTCGCGGATCGCTTGCGCGGTGGCTTCCAGCCCTTGGGGGAAAAGCTTCCGGCTCGGGTTCCAATCGCCGTGGCCGCGGCCCCAGTCGGAATCGCCCGTCTTGTACCACCCGGCGTCGATGACGAGGTAGCGCACGCCGGTTCCCTCCAGCCGGTCGGCGATGGCGAGGACTTTGTCATGCTGGGGATCGCCCCACGTCGTGCACCATTCGTTGAAAACAATCGGTAAATCATGTTCAACAGGCGGGTGCGAATCCGCGGCGCGGTTCTGCATGGCGGCAAGCCGGTCGCAAAGGTCGTCCAGCGAGCCGTGAACGCACGCGATGACCGCGGGCGGGGCCGCGAGCGATTCGCCCGGCGCGACGCTTTTGAGCCAGTGGCCGAACTCGCGATCCGCGAGGCCGCCGGAGAGGCAGACGTCGTCGTGCTGGCGGAAGATTTCCATCTGCCACGAGCCGGACCAGGCGAGCTGCGCGCCCCAGACCACGCCCGCGGCCGTGTCCTCGACCGCGGCGAAGGGGAACCAGCGCCGCACGGGCATCGTGCCGATTTGTCCAAAGCGTTCGCTGAATGCGCCCGCGCCGCTCCAGGAGCGTTCGAGGTGCAAGTCCTCGATGTCCTGCGTTTCCAGCCGGCCTTCCGCGCTCCAGACGGAGCGAAACCGATGCACGCGCAACCTGCCCGGCGCGTCCGCCGCGTGGAAGGGGGTGACGCCGCCGAGCGAAAAACTGCTCAGCATCTCGAGGACAACCGGCGCCGCCGAGTCATTGAAGAACGTCGTTGCCACCTCGGCGGCCTCGTCGCCTTCGCGCCACGCGAGCCGGTGTTCGACGCGATAGCCGCGCGCGCTTTTCAGCGTCGTCACGACGGCGTTTTGCTCGGTGCGCTGGGAGTCGAAACGGAGGGTGTCCGCATTGCGCATCGTATGGCCCTGGCCGAATCCCGGCGTGTAGGGATCGCCGACGACCTTGAGTTGAACGAGCGAGTCCACCACGAACGCGGGCGGATTTCCCGCGTCCGGGATGGCGTCGATATAGGGGAGGCCCGCAAGTCCGGCGCGCCGCGGAACGAGCTTTTCTTTCAGCGCCGCGGGGAAGAGCAGCAAGCCCGCGCGCCCGGATTCCTCATCGACAAGGTAGCGCGCCGTGAAGTCGGCGATGCGGTGATCCACCATGGTTCCCCTAATACCAGGAAATCTCGTTCCGGACGGCGACCGCGCCCGTCCGCACGTCGAGCGCCCACGGTTTTGGGGCGGACAGTTGCATTTGGCCGCCGCCGATTTCCAGCGGCATCCAGACGTAGCGGCTGTCCCATTGTTCCTCGGGGCGCCACCGGTCGCCGGCGTAGATGACGGTCGTCCGCTCCGTGCCGGAAACCTTGATGAGGTTGGTGGACTGCGAATTCCACGTCAGCGTGTTCGGGTGGGCGATGTCGCGGAACGCGCTCCAGGGGCCTTCCAGCCGCGTGGCGGTCGCGTATTTGTTCGGGTTCGGGAACCAGCCGGTGAGCGCGGAGCCCAGGATGTAGTACAGCCCTTCGTAGTTGACGATGGCCCCTCCCTCGAGCGGCGCCTTGATGAAGCAAACCTGCCGGTCGACATCGAGGCAGTCGGCGGTAAGCGAGGCGATGTAAAAACCCCCGGTGGGCCGCGATTCGAAGATGAGGTACGGCGCGCCGTCGTCGTCGACGAATTGGCCGATGTCCCGGCTCTCGAGGCCGAAAGGCCGGAAATGGCGGATATATTGGTAATCGCCATCCACCGTGCCGCACGTGGCGACGGCCACGCAAGCCAAGCCGTAAGGCGAATCGCTCCCCGGGGGCCGCCCGTCGAGGTGCATGTAGAGCACGAATTTCCCCGTCCGCGCGTTGAAATACGCCTTGGGCCGTTCGAGCACCCAGCGCGGGCCGAGATTCGCGGGATCGGTCAGGGCGATCACCTGGTTGCGAAACCGCCAGTGCGTCAAGTCCGTCGAGGAATAACACGCGACAAAGCGTTTGGCGGGGTCGTTGTCGCGGGAGCGGTCTTCTCCAAACCAGAACCACGTATCGCCCAGTTTGATGATGCCGCCGCCGTGCGCCTGGATGTGCCGCCCGCGGTCGTCCAGCCACGGCAGGCCCGGTTGAATCAAGTCAGTCTCCATGTTTCAAATCGAAGTAATCGAAGTCGGCGAAACCGCGCTGGCCCGCGATGTCGTACGCCGCCAGGCCGAAGAAGGCGCCGGTAAAGTGCAGGACATTGCCGTAGTCGTCGGAGAGTTTGCTCGCATCGAGCACGGGGCCGACGGGACGCCAGTCGCGCCCGTCGGGCGAGGCGGAGAATTGCAAGGCGGCGAGGTTTATCTCCGCGCGGAGATAGACGTCCGGCCAGTCGTTGATCGCGATTTGCGAATCGTACAGTTCGTCATACACATTGTCGTCGGCGAGCATGACGCCGAGCGCCTTGCCAAGCTGCTCGTGGCGCGTGACGCGCAGGAAAAAGAACGTGCGCGTATCATACCAGGCCATCAGCCCGGCCATCTGCGTGAAGCGCGCGGGAGTGAAGTCGAGGCGCGTTTCGGCGCGGGCGCGGAACTCCCGAATGCGCCGCGCCACGAGACTCTGCTCGTGCCACGATTGCGGGCATTCGCGCCCGTAAAGCCGCAGCCAGCCTGGCCGTTCGGTCAGCGAGAGCCACGACGGGTCGGCGAAGACGCGGAGGGAGGACCAGTCCCGGCCCAGTTCCGGCGCGTCGAAATCATCGCGCTCCGGCGGCTCCGGCCACGGGTGCTGCGGGAGGTTCGTTTCGACTTCCACGTACGGCAGCACACCGCCGTTCGCGAGCCGCAGCCAGCCGTCTTCCGACCAGACGACGCGCTGAAGCGCCGTCTCGCGGCCAAGGACGCACCGCTCGCCGGCGTGCGCTTTCACCAGCGCATCGGCGTTCTCGGGCGCGGGCGCGGAGGTCTTCAGCGGACGGCTGCAAAGGTGCGCGAGCCACCATTCGCCGGACGCCGTTTGCACCAGCTCGCCGTGCCCGGCCTTGGCGAAAGGATGGTCCGGGGTATGCCGCGTGGTGAGCACGGCTTCCTGCGGATCGAGTTCGTACGGCCCGGTGATCGAGCGCGCGCGCGCCATCGAGATGCCGTGGTTCCAGCCGGTGCCGCCCTCGGCCATCATGAGGTAATACCAGCCGCCGTGCTTGTAGATGTTCGGCCCTTCGCAAAGGATGTTTTTCTTCCGCACGATCTCATGCACCGGCCCGACGAGGCGCCGCCGCGCGTGGTCGTATTCCTGCACCACGTTGCCGGCGAAATGGTAGTTCCCCTTGCGGAAATCCCACTGCATGTTCACGAGCCATTTGCGCCCGTCGTCATCGTGGAACAGCGACGGGTCGAAGCCGATGGAATCGAGATGGACGGGATCGCTCCACGGGCCGGTGATCGCGGGCGCGGTGGCGAGGTAAACATGCGAATCCTTCATCCCCAGGCGGTTTGTGCGAATGTTCGTGTAGATGAGCCAGAACCGCCCGTCCGCGTGGCTCAAGGACGGCGCCCACGAGCCGCAGGAATTTTCGACGCCCTTCAGGTCGATGTGCGCGGGCCGCGTCAGCGCGTGGCCGAGCAGCCGCCAGTGGACGAGGTCCTTCGAATGATGAATGCGGACGCCCGGCAGCCATTCGAACGTGGAGCTTGCGATGTAAAAATCATCGCCCACGCGCACGATGGACGGGTCGGGATGAAAGCCGCGAAGAACGGGGTTTCGGATCATAGGGGGGATCAAGCCATGCGTTCGAGAGCTTCCAGGGTCACGGAGTAGCGCAACGGTTCGCCGGCGCTCCACCGCTTGAATTCGTCGATGGCGAAGTCGGCGACGCGCGCGACCTCGCCGCCAATCGTGCCCGCGATATGGCCGGAGATTTGCGCGTTGGGCAGCGACCAGAGGGGCGCGCCCGGAGGCAAGGGCTCGGGATCGGTCACATCGAGCAAGGCGAAGAGATCGGGGCGCGCGCGGAAGACGGCGATGAGTTCATCGTGGTTCACCGTGCGCCCGCGGCCCGTGTTGATGAATGCGGCGTTCGGCGGCATGGAGGAGAGCAGATCGCCGGTGATCGTGCCATGGGTCGCGGGCAAATCCGCCAGATGATTGGAGACGATGTCTCCGCGCGCGAACGCCTCGGCCAGGCCGACCTTTTCCGCGCCCAGCGCCGCGATCTCTTCGCCGCCAAGGAACTGGTCGTAGACGAGCACGCGGAGATGATAGGGGCGCAGCAGTTCGATGACTTTGCGTCCGATCTGCCCGGCGCCGAGGATTGCGACGCTGGAGTCGTAGTTGCCGCGGCCGCGGAACGCCTGCAAATAGTCGCCGCCCCGCTGGCGATACTCGCGCGTGTTGCGGAAGTAGCCTTTGTTCGCCAGCAGAATCTGCCCCACGGTGAACTCCGCCACCGGCACGGCGTTCGCCGCGGCGCCGCTCATGACGACGATTCCGCGTTTGAGCAGCGGGATCGCGAAGTATTTCACCGTGCCCGCGGCGTAAAACACAGCTTTCAAATTCGGCAGGCGGTCCAGTTGCGCTTCAGTCAACGGAAGCATGCTCCACGTCGAGAAAATGACCTGGACGTCCTGCACCTTCGGCAGGTGGGTTTCGATATTCGCGCTGCCGACGACGGCCGGATAAAGGTCGGTGAGACGGCTTATCTCCTTTATCCGGTCGGGACCGTAGATTTTCTCAATCGTCTCGCCCGCCGCTCCGGTGTCGTTAAAAAACGCTGCTTTTATCATGCAATGACTGGAGACGGCTCCTCGGGAGCTTCGTCGGGGTGGACTTTGTGTTTTTCGTCGAGTTTCCTGCGCACTTCGGCGGTCATCTTCTCATCCATGGGGAACTTAACCGCCATGACCAGCGCGCCCAAGGTGAAAAAAATGTTGGGAACGACGCCCAGCAGATACATCCTGTGCAGCACCGCCGGGGGTTGGGTCGCGAGCTTCTCATTGAAGCCGGCAAATTGCAGAAGGTAGCCGACGATCAGAAACGTGCCGGATATCTCCATCTTGGAAAGAAATCCCATCACGGCTGTGAAGAGGCCTTCGCGGCGCTCCCCGGTCTCGAGTTCATCCATATCGCAGATGTCGGGCAGGATGGCGTTCTGCATGGTGTTGCTGATCGCCGTCACGGGAATGAGCAGGAACGCCGGCAGCAGCAGGAGGTACGGATGTTTTGGATCCAGGATCAACGGCTGCGCGAGCGAGGAGACAAACATAACCGCCGCGCCGAAAACGAGGCCGCCGCGTTTGCCGAACCGCCGGCTGAACGCCCGGATGAACGGCACGGTGGCGATGCCCCAGAAGGCGCCGATCGCGCCCGCGATGCCGCCGATCTTTGTTGCGAGATCCTTGTTGCCGGCGCAGACGTAGAAGATATTGATGTAAACCAGCACGCCGGCGTAAACGCGCTCCCCGAAGAGCTGAAAAAATTTGTAAATCAAGAGCATGAAAAACGGGCGGTTTTTCACGGCCTTTCGCAACGCGGGCAGCATCGGCTCGTGTTTGCGGATGTTCGCGTGCGTGAAGCGTTCCTTGCAAACGATGCAAACGGTGAGGGCGGAGAGGATGATGAGGATCGCCACGCCGGCTGAAATCCAGCGCATGCCGACGACCTCGTTGCCGAACATCGGGCGCAGGGCGAACCAGTAGGTCCAGCTGTTGGCCAGCAGCAGGACGGTAATGATAAGGCCGCCGTACGCCGCAACGCGCGCGCGCTCGTTGTAGTCGTCGCTCAATTCATAGCCGAACGCCGTCCACGCCATCGCGTAGATGCCGTAACAGATGTAACACATCGCCCCGAAGCCCAGCAGGTAGAAGAACTTCGCCCATTCGCCCCACGCCGGGTTGCTCCACCAGACGCAGACAAGCATGATGGCGCCCAGGACCGCGCTGCCCATCATGAACGGCTTGCGGCGGCCCCACCGGGTATGCGTGTTGTCCGACCAATGGCCCAGGATGGGGTCGAGCGCCGCATCCAGCAGGCGCGGAAGGATGTGCGCCCAACTGACCATCACCGCGCTGAGCCCGAAGCCGATGACGTAGATCGTCCCCGTGATCCCGAAACACATGATCATCGCGTGCGCGGCGATGCCGCCCAGCGCCCACGTCCAAATCTGGCCGTTGGAAGCGGTGAACGGCTTGCCGCGCGCGGGGGGCGGTGCGGTCGTCATTTCCGGCGGTGAATCACCGCCCGTACAGGCATTGGGCGAGATACCCCGCGATGGCCGTCGCCCGGTTCGCGGCGCGCAACTCGGCTATTTTCGAGCGATCGACCTCGAGCGCGCGGTCCCAGAGCCATACCAGGTTCTGGCTGCTCACGTGCAGGATGTCCTGGATGTTCGCGGGATCATCCGTCCGCGGCGCCTTCACGTCGAAGCAGACGATTCCTTCATAGGCAGCGTCCTGGAGGACGACGCAGAGCGCCAGGTCTTTCAGCGGCTCCGTGTAACCAAACGGCAAGTCTTGGTCGTAACGCTGGCCGTCCTGCGCGTTGAGGTGGATGTGGACGAGCTTGCCCGCTTCGAGGCACATCTCGACATCCCATATGTAATCGAGGCCCGCTATGCGGCTGTGCGCGGTCTCCGGGTTCACTCCGAAGAGATCCTGGATGTCCTTGTCCAGCCGGCTGATGAGGTAGAGCGCTTCGCCCACGTTGGCCAGATACATATTGGCGCGCGGCTCGTTCGGTTTGGGCTCGAGGCCGAAGCGGACCTGGCTGCCATATTTCTCCCTGGCGTACTGGCCGACGGCGTTGAAGCCCTCGACGAGGCGCTTGAAAGCTTCGCGGCCATTCTTGGCCAGCACGAAGTCGAACCCTTCGCGCCCATTCCAGAAGACCATCACCTTCGCGCCGAGCTGCACGGTCGTATCGACGGCGCGCTTGGCGTTCTCCAGCGCCTGCTTGCGCACGCCTGCGTCGTTGGCGCTCATGCCGCCGTCCTTGAACATCCGGTCCGCGAAGAAGGACGGCGTGTACATGCCGCACCGGAGGCCGAGTCCATCCGCCTTTTTCTTGGCCTTGTCGGCGTCGGCGGCGGGTACCTCGTGGTCGTGCGCTTCGTAGAAGGTCATGCCCGCTTCGGCCAGCAGCGGGAGGCGGTCGATGATCGGGATCGCTTCGCGGGTCGGCCCGCCAAAAGGGTCGCCCCCGGGGCCGAGATTCCAGACGCCGGCGCCGAGGCCGTTGGTTCCAGCTTTGTTCTTCAGTGTGTAGCGTGTGTTCATAAGGGGAGGGGGGGTGACTCAAGGGTCTTGAAAATACGAACAAAAAGCGAGGGGAATTTTACCGGCCCCTTCGGGTTGAGCTATCGCAAGAAAACATTTGCAATGTCGAAGGTTTCGACGGCGTGAGCCGGGAAAGCGCACTGGAAGCCCTTCCCCTCGAGCACGGTGTCATCGTGGACCTCATACCTGGCGGCGCGAAGAGGCTGGGTAATCCAGCGCGTGACCGGGCCTTTGACTTTGCCAAACTTGGAAAGGTCGAAGGAGATCCTGCGGGCGGGGCCCTCGTTGAGCGTGACTATGACAAGCCTATGCGCGGTCGCATCATAGGCGGCCACGGCGTCCCCCTCGCTGCTGTCGAGAATCGTCATGCCGGGCCGGATATGGCGCGAGTATTGCGCCAGGACGAAATACTTGGCGTTGGCCCTGCCGATGGATTTCACCTTTGGATTGCCCGGGATCAAACCCCAGCCGCCTTTTTTTCCGCCGTCGACGGCCTGCCAGTAACACCAGGCCGACGGATGGAGTTGATGGAAATCGAGATCAAGATTGCGCGCCATTTCCAGACCGGTGGGTTTGTTTTCGCCGTATTCGGAATTCCACAACCGTTTGCGGCCGACCGCAGCCGCCTGGTAAAGGAGGTCGCGGCGGCCCTTGCCTTCCTGGTAGCCGTGGACATTGATTTGCGCGACAAGCCGCCGGGTGGGCGCGTCAAAACCGCACCAGTTTTTCAAAGCTTCATCGTACGTATTATCGTCGGAGGCGGAGATGGGAACACCCCGGAACCCCCGCCGGTTGAGTTCCGTGCGCAGGAACTTGAGGACGGCTTTCTGGGCCTCGGGGGAGAAGTGGCATCCCTCCTGTTTGCCCTTGGCGGTCCACCAGCGCGAGACCGGTTCGTTGAAAGGCTCGACGCTGGTAAAGGAAACGCCCCAATGCTCCTTCGCGTACTTCGCCGTCGCGGCAAGGTAAACGGCGTGTAGCCGATAGTTTTCCGGCGGCAGATTATCGGTCGTTCCATCCCTTGATCCCGAAGGGTTCCGATTCGAAAGCATCCACCACATGGGTGAGTTGGAAAAGAGTTCGAACCTGTCGGCGCCGCGTTCCCGCGCCTTGAGCATCATGGCGCGCTGGCCGGCGTCAAGCGACCAATTCCAACTGGGTGACATCGGGTTATCGCTTTTGCCGTCCAGCCAAAAGCCCTCCATCCGCCGAAATGGCCGGAATTTTTTCGAGACGGCCATTCTTGCGCCATCAACCTCATTCCAACTGCATGCGCCGGCGTTATAGCGGACGATATTGAGTCCCAGGCCCGGCAGCGGCTGGCCGTGGAGGGTTATAGTGCGAGTCGTGTAAAGGACATCCGCCACATCGTCGCGATTTCCGTAAGCCCTCGCCCACCAGCAGAGAGAGCAACCCCAGCCCTCCCATTTGCCCCACGTCACGCAGGGATTGATCTGGACGACACTATTAGCAGTCGCCGGGGATGGCAACATGCCTAACCCGGCAAGGAGCAAAAGCAGGAGATGGTTGGCTTTACGGTCGATTTTCTGGAGTCTCCGAGGATGCGAAGTCTCTCCGAAAAACAAACGGAAGGCGAGCGGAATTTGGTATTCATGGCGTCGCCCCCGTTTCTGCTGGTTCTGAACTGCCCAACTTGTGCGCCCGCGATCTCTGGAATCTCTCCGGTCACGCAGCCTATGGACTGCGACGCATCCCAGGGATAAGCTAAAACAACCCATACTGCGACCTGCGACATTTGATGGCGCCTCTCTATTTCACGGATTTAACCACCTCTTCCACTCCGGTCAACATTAAAGTGTTTCATTTTCATCCTTTTTGTTATACCGTCGCACGCCGATATAGACACAAGAGGACACCGTGTGTAAGCAGTAACACAAACCTCTCAGGGGTGCGTTTATGCAATACCCGTCCTTGCTTTTTGCAAAATCATGGTAAATTGAGGGAGGTGTTACACACATTCCTTACCATTAATCAGGAAACAGCACGAGTTACCCAACCTGTGCGCCCACGATTTCTGGCAACTCTCCGGCTGGGCCGCCCATGCCTTGCGGCGCATCCGCCGTAAACGCTCCCGCCTGATCTGCGCATTCTGGCGCTAAGCAGAACTTTGGAACAGTGCGCTTGATTTCGAGGGCCAGCGGGATCAAGTTTGCGTGGTTGAACGCACAGCGCACCCGATCTAAATCTGACATCATCTTTAACTTGATGATCCTCTGCGGCTTCCTTCTCCCAATACTAGCCGTACCGATGGGATTAGAGTTGTTCTTTTTAACTTATTTCCAGGATCATTTGGAGCTTCGTGATGCACTTATGGTGATGGCGCGAATGATTCTGCTAATGGTGGTAGTGGGTCTTATTCTGCTTAATCTGGGAAAGTATCTGCTGAAAAGGCTTAAGCGCAGGGAATCTACCTAATTTAAAACTGATCTACGTTAAGACAGATGGCAACCCTCCCAACGCCATCATTCCGATGCCGATTTTGAACGAGTCTCCGAGTCTGGAAGGCGGCAGCGATACAGAGCCTGCTTTTGCGATGTCCTGAAGCCAGCTGCGAAACTTAGCGATGACGAAGCCCAAGCTTATAATTGCGATGCTGGTTCGAACCCGCGCCATAAATGTTCGTTCATTGGCGAGAAACTCTGTCAGGCACACTTTTATGCCGGGTCATGATCAACGATATCCATCACGAATGCCATGACGCCTCAGGAAATCGAGGGATGTGGCATCCTCCAGCGTGGAATCGCCTCCTGGAGCGGGAGGCAGCCAGGCGCTGCCAGTTTTTTAGGCGGCTGACACAGCCGCCTCTACATCCAAGAGCGGGCAAAGTGCAGGGCACGCTCTCGAACTAATAGGCGTTATCCCGCTTCACGAATGTCATGAACATGACGTGGAGGTCGAGCAGCAGGTTCCAGTTCTCCAGGTAGTAGAGGTCGCATTTCACACGCTCGCGCAGATCGGTGTCGCCCCGGAACCCCTTTATCTGCGCCCACCCGGTTATGCCCGGCTTCACGTTGTGCCGCGCATTGTAGTGGGGTATCTCGTCGCTGAGTTTCTCGGAGTGGAAAACGCGCTCCGGGCGCGGGCCCACCAGGCTCATGTCGCCCTTCAAGACGTTCCAGAATTGCGGGGTCTCGTCCAGGTTCCACCTCCGCATGAAGGCGCCGATCTTCAAGAGCCGTTCATCCTGCCGCGGAGTGGATTGCTTCAAATGGTCGCTCTTCTCGGCGCCAAGCATCATGCTCCGGATTTTGTGCATGGCGAAGCGGCGTCCGTTTTGTCCCATCCGCGCCTGGCTGAAAAAGACTGGCCCGGGCGACTCGCGGCGCACCAGCCAGCCGAGCACGACCATGATCGGGGCGGAAAGGATCAGGCCCACCAACGCGCCAACGATATCCACCAGCCGTTTGACAACCACGTTGAAAAGGTGGTCGAGCGGCAGTTGCGACACGCCGAGCATCGGAACGCCGTTGACCGTTTCCAGGTGCAGCCCCGAGACGAGGATCTGGAAGTAGGAGGGGATGACCTTGAACTGCACCATCTCTTTTTCGCAGAGGTTCGCCAGTTCGACGATTCGCTCCCGTTCCGCATCGAGGTCGCTGAGGATGACCACGTCGATCGCGTGCTGATGGAGGATCCGTTCCGTGTCAGGGTAGTAGCCGAGGCGCCCGATCTCCTCCGGCGGTTCGGGCTGGACGCGCACGTGCGACAACGCGCAGCCGACGATCTCGTAAGGCTGGCGTTGGTCATCGGCGATCGTCTTGGCGAGCCGCGCGGCTTCCTCGTTCCAGCCGACGAGGAGGATGCGTTGGCGGAGGTGTTTCGCCACTTTCTCGTTGCGGAGCCAGCGGTGGAACGCCCATCGCCAGGAGAGCAGCGCGATGAGGGACGTCGAGGCGGAGAGCACCACGTAAAGCCGCGAGATGGACGGCTCAAAATTGACGATCAAATCCAGCCCGAGAAAGATCAGGAGCCACGTGCAGCAGGCTTTCACCACGCCCAGGGCGATGCGGCGTGGCCGGAGAAGGTTATGGCGTTTGTAAACCTCGAAATTGGCCAGCGCGAAGAGGAGCGAGAGCGTGCCGAAGAGGATGTGGCTGCTGTAGTTGCGCAGGATGTAATGGGTCGGGAAGCTGCTCATCCTGGTGAAGGCGGTGTCGAAGCGCAGCCAGAAGCTGACGGTCAGCGCCAGGAAAACGGCGGTCGTGTCGCCGAGGACGCTCCAGCACAACGCCCGGACGGGCATGTCCCTTTCCGTCGAACGTTCGGGGGTGTATTCGAAAACTCCGGCGCCGATCTTTTCCTGTTGAACAAACATTTCCATGTTTCCTCCTTTTGGGATCAGCTACCTTGCAAAATTTTTGATAAACCGGCAAGAACTATATTTGCTGGAATTTTCCCCACCTTTCAGGCCGAAGTATGCTCCCTTTTCGCGGGCATTCAATCCAAATGAACGCCCGACCCGCCTCCAACCCCTTGAAGAAGGAGGATTGACGCTCCGGCGTGTTTGGAAGAGAATCGCGAAATAATGCGGCAGGCTGCTGCATCTCCAAGGCAACTATCGTCGCATAGAATCTTGACAAATTTGTCCGCCCTCTTCGCGGCATCGCCGTTGGGGAGGTCGTTCAGAAATAGGAAACCAACACCGAAAGCATCACAATGAGCAAATCCAGCAGAGCAATGATAGCGGGCGCGGCAATGGCCGGCCTTTTCACCGGAGCCGCCGCCGTCAGGGCGCACGCGCTCACCCTCCCGACCTCCGCGACCGGGACGTTCCTTCAGAAGATGAGCGACTCCGACACGGGGAAGCACGACTGCAAGGGAAAGAACGACTGCAAAGGCCAGGGCGGCTGCAAGGGCGACAGCAATAGCTGCAAGGGCAAGAACGATTGCAAGGGCAAGGGCGGCTGCAACACGAACAAACCCTCCTGATCCGCTGAATTCCCCCGAAAGCGGGCGGACCGCGGCTTCGCGGTCCGCCCCTTTCCGCCATGCCAGCCAACGCCTTCAACGGCTTCAGTGACTATGGCATCGGGATCGGCCTCCGCATCCCGCACTACCGGCACATCCTCGAAAAAAAGCCGGTTGTCGATTGGTTCGAGATCATCTCCGAGAATTTCATGGTCGACGGCGGACGTCCGCTCGAAGTGCTCGACAGGGTTCTTGAGCAGTACCGCGTCGTCCAGCACGGCGTCTCCATGTATTTCGGCTCCGCTGATCCGCCGGATCGCGAGCACTTGAAACGGCTCCGCACCCTCGTCCGCCGGACGAAAACGCCGTGGCTCTCCGACCACCTCTGCTGGGGCAGCGTGGACGGGCGATTCACGCACGACCTGCTCCCGATGCCGTACACCTTCGCCGCCGCCAAACACACCGCCGAGAAAATCCGCCAGGTGCGCGACTTCACCGAGACCCCCGTCTGCGTCGAGAATGTCAGCAGCTACGCCGAGTTCCACGCCTCCGAGATGACGGAGTGGGAATTTCTCTCCGAAGTCGTCGAAGCCGCGGACTGCGGCATCCTGCTGGACGTGAACAACATCTACGTCTCCTCGAAGAACCACAACTTCGACCCGTACGAATACCTGAACAACATCCCCGCGCACCGCGTCGGCCAGATCCACATCGCCGGCCATTCCAAGTTCAAGAAGTACATCCTGGACACCCACGACCATCCCGTGCTCGACCCCGTGTGGAAACTCTACGCGCACGCCACGCGGCTCGCGGGCGTCACGGCCACGCTCCTGGAATGGGACGACCGCATCCCTTCCTTCGAAGAAGTCCACCGCGAAGCCCTCAAGGCGAACCGATTCATCCATGCGCTCGAAGCCGTTGCGACGCCCTGAGGCCCCTGATCCTCCTGACCCGCTCGAACCGCTGCGCCAGTTGCAACGGACGATGGCCGGCGCGCTCTTCCGTCCATTAACGAGCGGCAACCGCATGCAGCCCGGGACGGACGCCTCGTTCATCAAGCCGAACGACCGGCTCACCTCCTTCGAGCGGCTCGAAATCTACAACCGGCAATACTGGTTCCGCATCCTCGGCTGTTTTTATGAAGACTACCCCGGCTTGCGCGCCGTGCTGGGCGACAGCAAATTTGAACGCCTCGCCCGGGCATACCTGGCCAAATATCCCTCCGCCTCCTTCACCCTGCGCAACCTCGGCGGTCGCCTGGAAAAATTCCTCGCGGAGGAACCGCAATGGGCCGCGCCGCGGCAGGCGCTCGCGCTCGACATGGCCCGCTTCGAATGGGCTCAGATCGTCGCGTTCGACGGGGAAGCCAGGCCCGTGGTCGAGATCGACAGCCTTCTCGGCAGCGATCCCGCCAAGCTGCGCCTCGCCTTACAGCCGTATCTGTCTTTCCTCGCGCTCGACCACCCGGTGGATGACTGCGTGCTCGCCCTGAAAAAAGCCGCGCTGCGGGGCGAGGCGAGCAACGCCGTCGAGGCGAGCCCGAAAAGCGGGACGCGCCGCGCGATGCCTCTCCCCAAGCGGGAGAAGATTTACGTCGCCGTCCACCGCCATGACAACGGCCTCTATTATAAACGGCTCGAGCCCGAAGCCTACCATATCCTCACAGCCCTGCGCGGCGGCGCCTTCCTGGAAGACGCCTGCGCCGAAGCGCTCGCATCCGCGCCCGCCGGGGATTGGGCCGAAGTGGTCAGGAAATGGTTCGAGAACTGGCGCCAGCTCGGCTGGTTTTGCGTTCAGTGAGCAAAAATTTGCCGGTTATTTTAAATCAGTTGTTTGAGAAAAACGAACATCAACGATTCTCAAACGTTCTATTGCATCAGCGCCCGTCAAACGTCATGATGCGAACGCGTGCAATCGCGTTATCATCACGCTGCTTTTGATCTCTGGCTGGCGAGCGGCGTCTCGGCGTGCCACGCGCCTGGCGATGCGCGGCGCCGCCAACGTCAGCCAACAAATTCCTCGTTAGCGCCGCGCCCCATCACAACTGCCCAAAAATCTGCAAGCTTATTTGCATTCAGTCAAGATATGCCATCTTGACTGACCCCTATCCTCCGTGAAGTCAGCACGAGGCGCGAGCGCATTACAGCGAATACTTGCAAATGTTTTGCTGTCCGTTGTGTGGTTGACCCGACTCCCGGCAAATCCGTCTCTCTTTGCGGTCGAGACCGCCGCTTCGCCGGCGACCGCCCCGCACGTCAACCGCACGGCGCCGAGCGTGAAACCGCCGTCGAGCGAATTCTCCCTGCCCGACCCGGCCTCGACGGAGGACCTACGGCAGGCGCGGCTGTTCGCGGAACCGCTGACGCCCGCGGGCGGAACTCCCACCGCCGGGGATAACGCGGCGCTGGCGGCGGTTTTGCGAACGTATGCCGCGGGCAAGGACCCCGGCGCGCTGGAGGCCTACGTGCAGGCGAATCCCGCTTCGCCGTGGGTGGCGGGCGTGCTGACCAACCTGGGGCTTCTCAAGTTCCAGCAGGGTTATTTCTCGGCGGCGCTGGCAGATTGGCGGCAGGCGTGGGACGCGGGGAAGGACGCGCAGGACGCGGCCGGGCAGGCGATTGCGAACCGTGCGGCGGCGGAGTTGATCCGGATGTATTGCCGGGTTGGCAGACAGAGCGAGGCGGAGGCGCTGCTTGCGGAGACGGCGGGCCGTTCGTTTCGCGGCAGGACGGCCAACATGATGGCGGAGTCGCGCCAGGCGGTGAAGATCATGGAGCGCCAGCCTGCCAACTGTTTCAAGTGCGGGCCGTATGCGTT
>Ga0209579_10000177_pt1 | contig 94425 bp, 73 predicted proteins | sample Coa_R1_2_FD_187152 | JGI IMG/M metagenome (GOLD analysis project Ga0209579, IMG submission 187152) | Surface soil microbial communities from Centralia Pennsylvania, which are recovering from an underground coalmine fire - Coalmine... | ecosystem: Environmental > Terrestrial > Soil >... | reverse complement strand
CGGATATCCGCGGCTCCTATACCGATTACACGAACGACAGCTTCCAGCCTTCGCTCAGCCGGCCCTATTTCAATTCGACGATCGACGGCCGCATCGACGTGACGCGCGACACCCAGCTTCTGCTCGAAAACCGCGTGCTGGTGACCACCGAGAATCCCGGCAATCCCAACCTGCCGGCCAACCTCGCCAAGCTGCCGATCGAAACCACAGTCGGCGGCACGTTCGGCATCGTGCAGAATTTCAACCGGCTTCTGGTTTCGATCAAAGGACTGATCGACCGTTCGGTGTTCGCCGACTCCAAACTCACCGACGGCGAGACATCCAGCAATAAATTTCAGGACTACAATCAATATGCGGCGGTCGAGCGCATCGGTTACGAGCTCGATCCCGGATTGAAGCCGTTCGTCGAGTTCCAGGAGGACGAACGCGTCTACGACGACCAGTTCGATCCCAACGGGCAACAACGAAGCTCCACCGGTACCAGCGCGAAACTCGGTGCCACGGTCAGTATTGTCGGCACGCTCACCGGTGAGATCGCGCTCGGCTATCTCAATCGTAACTACGAAGGCCCGAATTTGCCCGAGATCAGCGGTCCGTCGCTTGACGGTACCTTGACCTGGCAGGTGACCCCGCTGACGTCGGCGAAGGTGACCGCTTCGACGGTGGTGAACGAATCGATCCTGGAAAATACCTCCGGCTCGTTGAGCCGCGACATCAGTGTCGAGGTCGATCACGCGCTGCGGCGCTGGCTGGTCCTCAACGGCATCGTCGGCTATGGGCGAGACGATTATGTCGGGCTGGGCCGCGACGACAACAGGTATTTCGGCTCAGTCGGCGCGACGTACAAATTCAACCGCGAAGTCCAGCTCAAAGGCGAAGTGCGGCACGATTGGCTGACGTCGAACGTCAGCGGCGTCGCCTACAATGCCACTTCGGTGCTGCTGACGCTGCGCTTGCAGCGCTGAAGGTTTTCACTCGCCGAGTATTTTTCTGATCTCGGCGCGAAAGCCCGGCGCGATATCGTCGCGCGACAGAGCATAGGATACGTTGGCGGCGAGAAAGCCGATTTTCGAGCCGCAATCGAAGCTGCGGCCGTCGAACTCCAGGCCGTAGAACGGCTGCGTCCGCGCCAGCTGGATCATGGCGTCGGTCAGCTGGATTTCGCCGCCGGCGCCGCGTTCCTGGCTGCCCAGTATGTCGAGGATTTCCGGCTGCAGGATGTAGCGGCCGGTGAGAATGAGGTTCGACGGCGCGCGGTCGCGCGGCGGTTTCTCCACCATGCTGGTGATCGAGAACATCTTGCCGATGCGCTCGCCGACGCCGACGACGCCATATTGATCGATGCGTTCTTCCGGCACCTCTTCGACCGCAACGATGTTCGCCGCCGTCGAAAGGCCGCGAGCGGCGTCCATCATCTGCGCCAGGCAGCCGCGTTGGTGCTGAACCAGCACGTCCGGCAGCAGCAGCGCGAACGGCTCGCGGCCGACCAGTTCGCGCGCGCACCACACGGCGTGGCCGAGGCCGAGCGGCTCCTGCTGCCGGGTGAAGCTCGTCGTACCCGGCGCCGGCAGCTCCTTGCTCAGGAATTCGAGCGCGCTGTGCTTCTGGCGCTCGAGCAGCGTCATCTCCAGCTCGAATTGGCGGTCGAAGTGATCCTCGATGACGCCCTTGTTGCGGCCGGTGACAAAGATGAAATGCTCGATGCCGGCCTCGCGGGCTTCGTCAACGACATGCTGGATGAGCGGCCGGTCGACCACCGGCAGCATCTCCTTGGGCATAGCCTTGGTTGCCGGCAGAAACCGGGTGCCAAGGCCGGCCACCGGGAATACGGCCTTGCGTATGGGATTCATGCGATGCCGCTTGAAGGAAAGGAAATGAAAGTCGTGTTGGGGTGCATTTTCTTGGGGTCCGTTTTCTTGCCAAATTGCTGTTTCAAATAGAAACGAGGCATCCGTTGGGCGCCGAGAGCGGCTCAATGCGCATGATTAGCCGGATCACGTTGCTGTCGTATGAATCCGCGGCCAATCCGACGTTAAAGTTTCAGTAATATAGCAGGTGCCCATTCGTGCAGCCATAAATCGAGATCGCCGACCATGGTAGCTTCTGCCCCGATCCTGCGCCTTGCGGCGGCTTTGACGATTGTCGTCGGTCTCGGCGATGGCGCAATTGCGCAGGAGAAGCCCGAGAACTGGTTGACACGCCTGTTTCAACCGCCGGCGGGAGCCTCGGTTCCAAATGCCGCAGGCGCGGGCGACTGGAGCGGGCAGGCAGGCGCGTCCGGCGATCCGTCGATGACGCCTGACGCCATCCGCGCCGCGGCGGCCGACTTCGGCAATTGCGTCGCCGGCCTGTGGCCCGATGCGGCGCGGCGCGGGGTCAGCCGGGCGAATTTCGACCGCTTCACTTCGGGCCTTACGCCGGACCTGCACATCATGGACCTGCTCGACGCGCAGCCGGAGTTCACTAAGGCGCCGTGGGACTATCTCGACCTGCTGGTGAACGACGACCGCATCGCGCGCGGGCGCGAGCTTCTGGCGCAGTATGCGCCGACCTTCGACGCTATGGAGAGAACCTACGGCGTCGACCGCGCCATCGTCGCCGCGATCTGGGGCGTGGAATCGAATTACGGCACGCTCGGCGGCGATCGCTCCGTGGTGCGCTCGACGGCGACGCTCGCCTGCGTCGGCCGCCGCCGCAATTACTTTCGCGAGGAATTCCTGTCCGCGCTCGAAATACTGCAACGCGGCGACGTTCCGCCGGAGCACCTGATCGGCTCATGGGCCGGTGCATTCGGTCCGACGCAATTCATGCCGACGTCGTTCAAGCGCTATGCCGTCGACTTCGACGGCGACGGTCGGCGTGACGTCGTCGATTCCATTCCCGACATGATCGCCTCGACGGCCAACAATCTGAAGACCGACGGCTGGGTCAGCGGCCAGACCTGGGGTTACGAAGTCACGCTGCCGCAAAACTTCGATTACATGCTGGCCGACCGGTCGAAGCAGATGACGGTGCGGCAATGGGAAAGCCTCGGCGTGCGCCGCGCCGGTACCAAGCCGTTTCCGCGTGCCGACGAGACCGCGTATCTGCTGCTGCCGGCCGGTGCGCGCGGCCCGGCATTCCTGATGCTGCAGAATTTTCGCGTCATCATGAAATACAATCCGGCCGAGGCTTATGCGCTGGCAATCGGGCATCTCGCCGACCGGCTGCGCGGCGGCGCTCCCTTCGTGCAGGCCTGGCCGCGGGACGAGCGCGTGCTGACGCTCGACGAGCGCTACGAGCTGCAGCAGCTTCTGGGCAGTCACGGCTTCGATATCGGGATGCCGGACGGCCTCCTTGGGCCGCGCACCCGGATCGCGATCCGCAATTATCAGACCTCGGTTGGGCTTGTTCCGGATGGTTTTGCCTCGTCGGCGGTGCTCGATCGGCTTCGCCAGCCGTAACCACGCCGCAATCGGGCCATCCTCAAGTTGACATTTTTTGGCTAGTATGTGGGCTTGGCACGCCGAAGCGCGCCGCAAATCGTTAATCGTCCCGGCGAACGGCGTATTGGACAAGCTTTCGATGGCAAAGCGGCACTGGCAGCGGGCGAATTGGCGTTGGCTTGCGATCGCGCTTGTGGTCGCCGGGCTGGCCGATCTCGTGCCCGCGCCTGCCGGCGCGCAGTTCTTCGGCTTCGGCCAGCAGCGTCCGAGCCGCCCGCCGCCGCCGCCGCGCGGGTTCTTTTCATTCCCGTTCTTCGGCGGTCCCGGACCCGGTCCGTTCTTCGAGCGGCCGCCGCCGCAGCAGCAGCCGACGGAATCCTTCAAGGCACCGCCGCCGCGCAAATACGAGACGCCGCCGGCGAGCACTGTGATGGTGATCGGCGACACCATGGCCGATTGGCTTGCCTACGGGCTTGAGGAGGCGCTGTCCGATTCTCCGGAAATCGGCGTCGCGCGATTTATCCGGCCGGCTTCGGGCCTCATTCGCTACGACGCGAAGAACGACTCGCTCGAATGGTCCGGAATGCTGAAGGACGTGCTCGCCACCGAGAAGCCGAGCGCCATTGTCATCATGCTCGGCCTCAACGACCGGCTGCCGTTTCGCGACAAGGCGCCGCCGAAAACCGGCCCGCAGGCCGCTGCGCCTGCCGCGACACAGGCGCAAGACAAGACGCCGGACGCACCGGTTGCTCCGGACGCGGCGAAGCAGAGCGGCACACAGCCGTCCATTGCGGCCGCTGAATCGCAGCGTCAGGGGCCGCAGGGCTCTTACGAGTTTCACACCGACAAGTGGGCCGAGCTTTACGGCAAGCGCGTCGACGACATGATCGCGGTGCTCAAGAGCAAAGGCGTGCCGGTGCTTTGGGTCGGCCTGCCGGCCGTTTACGGCACCCGCTCGACAGGCGACATGGCTTACCTCGACGAGATTTATCGCGAGCGCGCGGCGCGGGCCGGCATCGTTTACGTCGACATCTGGGACGGCTTCGTCGACGAGAACGGCCGCTATGCGACGCAAGGGCCGGATTTCGAGGGGCAGATACGCAGGTTGCGCACCAGCGACGGCGTGCATTTCAGCAAAGCCGGTGCCATCAAGCTTGCCGAATATCTGGTGCAGGATCTGCATCGCGTGATGACGAACCGTCTCGTTCCGGTCGCGCTGCCGGCGCCGGAAGAGGGACCGAAGCCCGGCGTGAATGGGCCGCGGCCTGCCGTTGGCCCGGTTTTGCCGCTGACAGCCTCGACGAATATCGACGGCAACAATCTTCTGGGCGACGGCGGCCGCTCTGTACCGGCTAATCCCGACCCGGTGGCGACGCGCGTGCTCACCCACGGCGACCCGATTGCGGCGCCGTCCGGCCGCGCCGACGATTTCACCTGGCCGCGTCCCGGGGCTGACGCCAGCGGGACCGCCGACACGGCGCCCGAGCCGGCGGCGTCTCCGGCCGCCAAAAGCCCGGCGGCCAAGACCGACCCCAAAAAGACGAACGATGCCAAGAGCGCGGCCAAGCCAGCGCCGGCGCCGGCTCCAGTGCCGCCACGTTCGCCGCCACGCGCGTCGCTCGACGGCGCGCCGCGGCCACCGGCCGCCGCAGGCGGCGGGTTTTAGGCGCGTACTGATCGAGATTGGTGAGCAAAAGGCCGGGCAATTCCGTCTTGCCCTCAAGGCGGACGTCAGTCGGACATCGCGCGCGAACCAGTAGAACGATCACAATTGCCCATATTTCTTAAGTACCGCGCGGCAACCGCTGCTAAGGCGCCAGCTATGGGCTGCTAGCGTCGCGCCACACCGAATCAGATTGCTCCAGGTCATGCCGCCATTCTGATCGCACAGCCTGACTGCCGCCGATCGGCATGGGGCAAGTTCTGCGAGATTAATCGCGTTGGCGGCAGTGGTGCAAAGGCCCAAAATCAAACACGCGGAGACTGCTATTTTCACGGTACATCGTTCCTTTGACCGCAATATCCTAATTCTGTGATTTCAAAAATCTACTTTTGGGTCGTCGTGTTGCGACGAAATTTGTGCGCAAGTCGAAAGATTGTCGGCCTCGTTGCATGACGGCAACATGCACAAAGAATTTGTTCAATATGTCGATCGGCTTCGCGCAAATCTCAGGGTGGCGTTTCTGGAACCGAGCTGTGGCGTTGGTTCGCTGCAGCAAGCGCCATGGTGGAACGCCGACAGGCGAGCGGGCCCGAATCGGCGGTTTGGCGCAAGCCGATCTGTCCGTGGCGCGCGGGCCGCACCGCTGGTGCGGACCATGAAATACTGCGTCTGCCGGCGTTCCGCTTTTCCTTTTTCCCTGGCTTGAGAGACCGGGCGTCAATTTTTTCCGCTCATTCCCGCGCAGGCGGAAATCCAGACTGGGTCCCCGCCTTCGCGGGGACGAGCGGTGGAGATGTGGCATTCAACACTCGGACGCACAGGCGCCGCGAGAACGGCCTGGCTATTCGCCATGGGGCGGCAGGTGAACTCAAAGTCACCGCGGCAGTTGCGTCGATCCCATCAGGAATTTGTCGACGGCGTGCGCGGCCTGGCGGCCCTCGCGGATCGCCCACACCACCAGCGACTGGCCGCGGCGCATGTCGCCCGCGGCAAAGACCTTGTCGCGCGAGGTGCGATAATCGTCGGTCGAGGCGGCGACGTTGCCGCGCTGGTCGAGCTTGAGGTCGAGGCTCTTGATCATGCCTTCATGCACCGGGTGCACGAAACCCATGGCGAGCAGCACGAGATCGGCGTTGAGATCGAATTCGGTGCCGGCGATCGGCTTGAACTTGTCGTCGATGCGTGTGCAATGCAGCTTTTTCACCGCACCGTTTTCGCCCGAGAATTTGGTCGTCATCACGGCGAAGTCGCGTTTGACGCCTTCTTCGTGGCTGGACGATGTGCGCAGCTTGAGCGGCCAATCCGGCCAGGTGAGCATCTTGTTCTCGTGCAGCGGCGGCTCCGGCATGATTTCGAAATTGGTGACAGACAGCGCGCCCTGACGGAACGACGTGCCGATGCAATCCGACCCGGTGTCGCCGCCGCCGATGACGACGACATGCTTGCCGGTGGCGAGAATCGGTTCGCCATCAGCGGCCTTCTCGCCGCTGACGCGCCGGTTCTGCTGCGGCAGGAAATCCATGGCGAAATGGATGCCCTTGAGGTCGCGCCCGGGGATCGGCAGGTCGCGCGGTTTCTCGGCGCCGCCGGTCAGCACGACCGCATCGTGCTCCTTGAGCAAGGTGTCGGCCGCAACGCCGACGCCGATATGGGCGCCGTAATGGAAAACGACGCCTTCGGCCTGCATCTGCACGACGCGGCGGTCGATGTGATGCTTCTCCATCTTGAAATCGGGAATGCCGTAGCGCAGCAGGCCGCCGGCTTTCGCCCATCTCTCATAGACATGGACCTGATGTCCGGCGCGGGCGAGCTGTTGCGCGCAGGCGAGGCCGGCCGGTCCCGAGCCGATGACTGCGACTTTCTTGCCGGTGCGTGTTGTGGGTGGTTCGGGTTTGAGTCCTTGCGCGATGGCACGATCGGCGATGGCGCATTCAATCGATTTGATGGTGACCGGATTCTCGTCGATGTTGAGCGTGCAGGAGGCTTCGCACGGCGCCGGGCAGACACGGCCGGTGACTTCGGGAAAGTTATTGGTCGAGTGCAGGTTGCGCGCCGCCTCGTCCCAATGGCCGCCGTAAACGAGATCGTTCCAATCGGGAATCTGGTTGTTGACCGGACAGCCCGGCGAGCCGGGCGAGACCGAACCGGTGCCCTGGCAATAAGGCACGCCGCAATTCATGCAGCGCGCGGCCTGGGTAACGTAGTCCTCGTCCGGCAGCGGCAGAACGAATTCGCGCCAATGGCGAACGCGCTCAGCGACCGGTTCGTAGTCGCGGTCTTCGCGTTCGTATTCGAGAAAGCCGGTAATCTTGCCCACTGCGTACCCGTTTGCCGCGCTCTACTCCGCCGCGATGGCCGCGGCCTTCATTTCGTTGAGCGCGCGGCGATATTCCACCGGCATGACCTTACGGAATTTCGGATACCAGGTCTTCCAGTCGGCGAGAATTTTTTCAGCGATCACCGAACCGGTAAAGCGGGCATGGCGCGAGATCAGGTGGTGCAGGCGATGCGCGTCGAACCTGCTCATGTCCGACATGACGTCGACCATGCCGTGGCTCTCGAGATCGCGCGCATGGTGGAAGACTTTGGAGTTGATGTCTTCCTCGCCCGGCATCGGCTCGAGTTCGACCATCGCCATGTTGCAGCGCGAGGCGAAGGTGCCGTCCTCGTCGAGCACGTAGGCGATGCCGCCGGACATGCCGGCGGCGAAATTGCGGCCGGTGCGGCCGAGCACCACGACGACGCCGCCGGTCATGTATTCGCAGCAATGGTCGCCGGCGCCCTCGATGACCGCGACGGCGCCGGAATTGCGCACCGCGAAGCGCTCGCCGGCAACGCCGCGGAAATAGCATTCGCCCTCGATCGCGCCGTACATCACGGTGTTGCCGATGATAATCGATTCCTCCGGGACGATTGCGGAACCGGCCGGCGGGCGCACCACGATGCGGCCGCCGGAAAGGCCCTTGCCGACATAGTCGTTGGCGTCACCCTCGAGTTCGAAGCTCACGCCGCGGGCGAGGAAGGCGCCAAAGCTTTGGCCGGCGGTGCCCTTGAATTGCACCACGACGGTGTCGGGCGCCAGACCGCCGTGGCCGTAGCGCTTGGCTATTTCACCCGACAGCATGGCGCCGACGGTGCGGTCGGTGTTCCGGATCGGTAGCGCGATGCGCACCGGCGTGCCGTGTTCCAGCGCGCTCCGCGACTGCGCGATCAGCGTGCGGTCGATAATGTCGTGGATCTTGTGATCCTGTCTCTCGGAATTATAAGTCGCGACATTCGCTGGCACGTCCGGCTTGGTGAACAGCCTGGAGAAATCGAGACCGTTCGCCTTCGCGTGCGCCAAGACCTTGACGCGGTCGAGCATCTGCATCTGACCGATCATCTCGTCGAACGTCCGATAGCCCAGTTCCGCCATCAGCTCGCGCACCTCTTCGGCGACGAAGAAGAAATAGTTGATGACATGCTCCGGCTGGCCGCTGAAACGCTTGCGCAGCACCGGGTCCTGGGTCGCGACCCCGACCGGGCAGGTGTTGAGATGGCACTTGCGCATCATGACGCAGCCGGCGGCGATGAGCGGCGCCGTGGCGAAACCGAACTCGTCGGCGCCAAGCAGCGCGCCGACGACGACGTCGCGGCCGGTGCGGATGCCGCCGTCGACCTGCACGGCGATGCGCCCGCGCAGCCGGTTGGCGACCAGCGTCTGATGCGTCTCGGCAAGCCCGATCTCCCAGGGCGAACCGGCATGCTTGACCGAGGTCAGCGGCGCCGCGCCGGTGCCCCCTTCGTAACCCGCGATCGTGACGTGGTCGGAGCGCGCTTTCGAGACGCCGGCGGCGACCGTGCCGACGCCGATTTCGGAGACGAGCTTGACCGAGACGTCGCCGTCGGGATTGACGTTCTTCAGATCGAAGATGAGCTGCGCCAAATCCTCGATCGAATAGATGTCGTGATGCGGCGGCGGCGAGATGAGGCCGACGCCGGGCGTCGAATGACGCACCTTGGCGATGGTCTTGTCGACCTTGTGACCGGGCAACTGGCCGCCTTCGCCGGGCTTGGCGCCCTGGGCGATCTTGATCTGCATCATGTCCGAATTGACGAGATACTCGGCGGAGACGCCGAACCGGCCCGACGCCACCTGTTTGATCGCCGAGCGCATGGAATCGCCGTTGGGCAGCGGCTTGTAGCGGTCGGATTCCTCGCCGCCCTCGCCGGTATTCGACTTGCCGCCGATCCGGTTCATGGCGATGGCGAGCGTGGTATGGGCCTCGCGCGAGATCGAGCCATAGGACATCGCGCCGGTCGAGAACCGCTTGACGATGTCCTTGGCCGGTTCGACTTCCTCGAGTGGCACGGGCCTGCGGCCATCGTCCGCCGCCGACTTGATGCGGAACAGACCGCGTATGGTCAGAAGGTGCGCCGTCTGATCGTTGATGATCCTCGCGAATTGCCGGTACTTCTCGATGGAATTGCCGCGCACGGCGTGCTGCAGAGCGGACACGGTCGCCGCGTTCCAGACGTGATCCTCGCCGCGCACGCGGAAGGCATATTCGCCGCCGACGTCGAGCATGGTGCGATAGATCGGCGCGTCGCTGAACGCATCGCGATGCCGGCGTATGCAATCTTCGGCGATCTCGGCCAGGCCGATGCCCTCGATGCGGGTCGCCGTGCCGGTGAAATATTTGGCGACGAAGTCGGACCTGAGCCCGATGGCGTCAAATATCTGCGCGCCGCAATAGGACTGATAGGTGGAGATGCCCATCTTCGACATCACCTTGAGCAGGCCCTTGTCGATCGACTTGATGTAGCGCTTGAGGATTTCCTTTTCGTCGAGCTTTTGCGGCAGCTCGTTTTTCATGGCCACGAGCGTCTCGAAGGCGAGATAGGGATTGATGGCTTCGGCGCCGTAGCCGGCGAGGCAGGCAAAATGATGCACCTCGCGAGGCTCGCCGGACTCGACGACCAGACCGACGGAGGTGCGAAGCCCGACGCGGATCAGATGATGGTGCACGGCCGCGCAGGCGAGCAGCGATGGAATGGCAACGCGGTCGGCGCTGGCGCGGCGGTCGGACAGGATGATGATATTGATGCCGTCGCGGATGGCGAGTTCGGCCCGTCCGCACAGGCCATCGATGGCTTCCGCCATGCCGTCGGCGCCGGTTTCGGCCGGCCATGTCGCGTCGAGCGTGCGCGACTTGAATTGATCGTGACCGACGGTGCCGATCGAGCGCATTTTCTCGAGATCGGCATTGGTGAGGATCGGCTGCCGGGCCTCGAGCCGCATGGTCTTCGACAGGCCTTCAAGATCGAACAGGTTCGGTCGCGGCCCGATGATCGAAACCAGGCTCATGACCAGTTCCTCGCGGATCGGATCAATCGGCGGGTTGGTCACCTGGGCGAAGTTCTGCTTGAAATAAGTGAACAGAAGCTTCGGCCGGTCGGACAGCGCCGAGATCGGCGTATCGTTGCCCATGGACCCGACGGCTTCTTCGCCGGTCGCTGCCATCGGCGCCATCAGGAGCTTGAGATCTTCCTGCGTGTAGCCGAACGCCTGCTGACGATCGAGCAGCGGCAGATTCGAGATCGGCGCTTCTTCGGCAGAGCCGGGCAGGTCCTCCAATACGATCTGCGTGCGCTCCAGCCATTTGCCGTAAGGATGGCTCTTCGCAAGCGTCGCCTTGAGTTCTTCGTCGGGAATGAGCCGCCCCGCCGCGAGGTCGACAAGCAGCATCTTGCCGGGCTGCAGCCGCCATTTGGTGACGATCTCTTCCTCCGGGATCGGCAGCACGCCGACTTCCGACGCCATGATGATGCGGTCGTCGCGGGTAACGACGTAACGCGCCGGCCGCAGGCCGTTACGGTCGAGGGTGGCGCCGATCTGCCGGCCGTCGGTGAATGCGATCGCCGCCGGGCCGTCCCACGGCTCCATTAATGCGGCGTTGTATTCGTAGAACGCGCGGCGCTCCTCGTTCATCAGCGGATTGCCCGCCCACGCCTCGGGGATCATCATCATCACCGCATGGGCCAGCGAGTAACCGCCCATGGTCAGGAATTCGAGAGCATTGTCGAAGCACGCGGTGTCGGACTGACCCTCATAGGAAATCGGCCACAGCTTCGAGATGTCGTCGCCGAACTTCGGCGAGGACACCGATGCCTGCCGCGCCGCCATCCAGTTGTTATTGCCGCGCAGCGTATTGATCTCGCCGTTATGCGCGACCATGCGATAGGGATGCGCCAGCGACCAGGCCGGAAACGTGTTGGTCGAGAAGCGCTGGTGCACCAGCGCCAGCGCGCTTGTGAAATCCGGATCGTGCAGATCGGGATAATAGGTGCCGAGCTGGTCGGCGAGAAACATGCCCTTGTAGATCACGGTGCGGCAGGAGATCGACACCGGATAGTAGTTCCACATGCGCCGGTCGCGCCTGCCGTAGAGAATGCCGGAGATCGTCTTGCGCAGGATGTAGAGTCGGCGCTCGAACTCGTCCTCCGACTTGACCTTCGGATTGCGGCCGAGAAAAACCTGCTTGTGCACCGGCTCGGTCGGCTTCACAGATTCACCGAGCGTCGAATTGTCGGTCGGCACGTCGCGCCAGCCGAGAATTGTCATGCCCTCCTGCGCGGCGATCGCCGCATAGGTCTCCATGATCTCGTTGCGCCATTCCGCTTCGTGCGGCAGGAACAGTGCGCCGACGGCGTATTCCCCGGGCGACGGCAATTTAAAGCCGAGCTCGGCTGCTTTCTTGGCAAAGAACTTGTGCGGCATTTGCACCAGGATGCCGGCGCCGTCGCCGGCGCGCGGGTCGGCGCCAACTGCGCCGCGGTGCTCGAGATTGACCAGGATCGTCAGTGCGTCTTTGACGATCTTGTGCGATTTGCGGCCCTTGATATCGGCAATGAATCCGACGCCGCAGGAATCCTTTTCCAGCGCCGGATCAAACAGGCCGAAACCAGACCCGCTCATCGTCGTCCTCACACTCCGCGCCGGAACTCTTTCCGCCCGGTCCCGACACTATCCGCCCTGCGCAGGTCGCGTCCGCCTGCGTGCCAGGGCTGGTCACTCGTCCTGGAGGCAACCTTCGTGCCGCGTCCGGCCTGTGGCTGCTTTTTCGCCGCCGCACGACGCGCCCTCGTCCACCGGCGGCTGACCACGCGCATCGCGGGTCACCAATTGAGACAGCAATGCTGTCCTATGCCGAACATGGCAAATTCCCAACGCCAGCACAAGGGTTCGGCCCTGCGAACGGAGCAAGGAGGCCGAAAGCTGCTCCGATCCGGCGTGGATTCCCACTATGTTCCGCGAGCGCAAGTGGATCACGGCGGACGCGTCCGCGCAATGGTTTATCGCACTGCCGCAACGCCGTTCCCCGACGCATTGACCGCAAGCGCGAAGCTGCGCCAAGTTTCGGCATCGACCCGCCTATTCGACGGCGTTTTTTGCGATGAATTTTGCCAGCGACAACACGGCGCCGGTTGTGCCGGCCATTCTCGACGCGATCGTGCAGGCGAACGCGGGCTATGCCCGCGGCTATGGCAACGACGATTGGACGGCGAAGGTCGAGCGGCGGCTGTCGGAAATCTTCGAACGCGAGGTGGCGGCGTTTCTGGTGCCGACCGGGACGGCAGCAAATGCGCTGTCGCTTGCGCAAGTGACGCCGCCCTGGGGCGTGGTGTTCTGCCACCGCGACTCGCACATCATCACCGACGAATGCGGCGCGCCGGAGTTCTTCGGCAGCGGGCTGAAACTTGAAGGCCTTGCGGGTAACGGCGCCAAGATCGCGCCCGAAACGCTCAAAGCCGCGCTTGCCGGCTATGGCGGGCATGAGCCGCACCAGATGGTCGCGTCGGCGCTGTCGATCACGCAGGCGAGCGAAGCCGGCACCATCTATCGAACCGACGAGATCGCGGAACTGTGCGCGATCGCCCATTCCCGCGCGCTTGCCGTGCATATGGACGGCGCGCGCTTTGCCAATGCTCTGGTCCGGCTGAACACGTCGCCGGCGCAGATGACGTGGCAGTCCGGTATCGACGTGCTGTCGTTCGGCGCCACCAAAGGCGGCGCGATGGCGGCCGAGGCCGTGGTGGTGTTCGATCCGGCCCGCGCCGGCTTTTTTGCCGAACGGCGCAAGCGCTCCGGTCAGCTGTTGTCGAAGCACCGGTTTATCGCCGCGCAGATGGCGGCCTACCTCGCCGAGGATCGCTGGCTCGCGCTGGCGCGCCACGCCAATGCCATGGCCGACAGGCTGGCGCAAAAACTCGCGGCAGCCGGATGGGAGCCGGCGTGGCCGGTCGAGGCGAATCTCGTCTTCATCGTCATCCCCGCAGTGCTCGATGTCAGGCTCAAGGCCGCGGGCGCCGACTACTACGTGCGCAAGAACGCCAGTGTCGACATCGGAGCCGGCAATGTCCTGGTGCGCCTGGTGACTTCATTCGCGACGGCGGACGAGGATGTCGACCGCTTCGTGAATCTTTGCAAAAAGTCCTGAATGCGCCCAAGCGTCGCCCTAATTTCGATTATCGTTATGAATACCGACCGGGAAGCGGGCGATCGGAGGAGGGCCGGGTGAGGAAGTGCGTGTTCGGGGCTCGTGTCTTGGTTGTGCTTCTGGCGGCAGCGATTGCGCCTGCCGAGGCGCAGACGCCTCCGCCGCCAGCTTCGCTCGCGCAGGCGACGCAACCCGTGACCGGCTTCGTGTCGTCTTATGAAATCATGAGAACGGTTCGTGCCTCCGGTTTCAATCCGCTGGCGCCGCCGCTGCGTGAAGGCACCGACTACGTGCTGCGCGCCACCGATTATCGCGGCATCCTCATGCGCATCGTGGTCGATGCGCGCACCGCGGCGATCCGCGACGTGACCCGAATCGTGCCGGGTCCGGGACGCTACGGTCAGTTCTACATCGAGCCGGCCTATGGCGCGGCCGACCTGGATGATCCCATGGGAGCTCCTATCGGGGCCGGTTTTGAAGCGCCGCCAGCACGGCCACCGGTGTCGCGTCCAGCGCCCAGCGCAGGCCTTACGCTGGTGCCGCCGCTGCCGCGTCCGCGCCCGGCCACGCTGGCGTCACGCGACGCCGCCGCTGCGGCGGCAAGATCTTTGCCCGCGCCTGCCGCCAAGAGCGAAACGAAGACCGAAACGAAGACCGAAACGAAGGGCGATACGAAGACTGAAACGAGCAGCGGCGCCGGCACCGCAACCATCGTCAAGCCCGCGGCCGCGCCGGATGCCAAGAGCCTGATCAATTCCGAGGTCATCACCGCCGCGCCGCCGCCTGCGCCCGCCGCGTCGAAAAGAGCGCCCGTCGAACCGCTGAACGACTGAATTGCACAGCGGCCACGCTTCCGCGGCATATCCGGTTTCGCGGCCGGCGCTGGTCATTGTTGGTAATGCCCCGTAGCATGCCGGGAAATTCCGCCGGGAGACGCCGCCGTGAAAGTCTGCATGTTCCACCTGATGCCGTATCGGGAGCTGCCGGCGGATTTCGAGAAGCGTTATCACTCCGCCTTCATCGACCCGGTCTGGTTCGACGTCGCCGACTCTGGAAAAGTCGGCGAGTACTACAATCTGACGCTCGACGAATTGCTGTATGCCGCCAAGGCCGGCTTCCACGGCGTGTGCACCAACCAGCACCATCAGAACGTCTACGGCTTCATGGCCAATCCGAGTCTGATGGGCGCGGTGCTGGCGAAAGAAACCAACGGCCAGAACGTCGCCATCGTCCAGCTCGGCTCGACGCTGCCGTCGACGACGCCGCCGACCCGCATTGCCGAGGAATATGCGATGCTCGACTGCATCTCGGGTGGCCGGCTGATCGCCGGCTTTCCCACCGGCCTGCCATCCGATGCCGTGATCGCGAACGGCGTCGTGCCGATCGATCAGCGCGAACGCTACCGCGAGGCGTTAGCGCTGGTGCTCAAATCATGGTCGGCGCGCGAGACCTTTCCGTGGAACGGCAAGCACTATCAGCTCGGCATGGTCAATCTCTGGCCGCGGCCGATCCAGCAGCCGCATCCGCCGGTATGGATTCCCGGTGCTGGCATTTCCTCGACCGCCGAATACGTGCTCGATCACGACCACTGTTTCTGTCATCTCAGCTACCGCGGCTTCAAGAATGCCAAGGACGTGACCGACCGCTATTGGGCAATGGCAGCGGAGAAAGGCCGCGACGACAATCCGTTCCGGCTGAGCTTCCTGCAGCTGATCGGCGTCGCCGGCAGCGACGCCGAAGCCGAGGACCTCTACGCCGAGCACGCCGAGTATTTCTTTCACAAGCTGCTCTACACGCCGCTGCACTATCAGGCGATCCCTGGCTGTCTCGAATACGGCGCGATGGTGCAGCAGTTCCGCTTCAACCCGCGCACCGAGGTCAACCCGCACGATCTCAAGGCCAAGGACTTCTACCAGCGCGGCTACGTCGTGGTCGGCAGCCCGAAGACCGTGCGCGAGCAGCTGCTCGAGGGCATCAAAGAGCTGCGCATGGGCCATCTGCTGGCGCTGCTGCACTTCGGCTCGATGCCGACCGAGCTGTGCAAGAACAACATCGATCTGTTCGCCCGCGAAGTGCTGCCATATCTCGCCGGCCAGTGGGACGACCGCTACGACGACCGCTGGTGGCCGGAGCGCCTGAAGGCGAAGCGTGCCGCGCCTGCTCTGGCCGCCGTGTCCTGACGCGGCGGAGATAGGTGATGACGACGGCGGAAGTGCGCAGACTGAAACTCTGGCAAGGACGGATCGAGACCGAGGTCGAGATTGCCGGCAGCGGGCCGCCGCTGGTTTATCTGCACGGCCCTTGGGGTCTGGCGCCCGACCGCGCGTTCGTTGCGCGCCTTGCGGCGGGTCACACCGTCTACGCGCTGAAATTTCCCGGTACCAGCCGCGGCGATCATGAAGCGGCGCACGCGCTCGACGATTGGCACGACGTGCTGGTCTATCATGGCGAATTGCTCGACAGGCTCGGCTTCGCGGCTCCTGCGCTGGTCGGCCACTCGTTCGGCGGCCTGCTGGCCGCCGAAATCGCCGCCGCGATGCCGAAATCGGTCGGACGGCTTGTCCTCATCGATCCCGTCGGGTTGTGGCGCGACGATCATCCGGTGCCGAACTGGATGCTGCTGCCGTACAAGGCGCGCCCGGCGGCGCTGTTCGCCGGTCCCGAAGGCGAAGCGGCGCGGCGCTTTTTCGAGGCGCCGGCCGACGCCGCGGAGCGCGTCGAGACGCTGGCGCAATTCAACTGGTCGCTGGCCTGCACCGGCAAATTCGTCTGGCCGATCGCCGATCGCGGCCTGAAGAAGCGTATTCACCGCATCGCTTCGCCGACGCTCGTCATCTGGGGCAACGCCGACCGCATCGTCGCGCCGGTCTATGCGCAAGAATTCGCGCAAAAAATCGCCGGTGCGCAGATCGAACTGATCCCTCATGCCGGCCACTTGCCGCATCTCGAACAGCCGGACGCCGTGCTCAAGGCGTTGTCGGGATTCCTGGCCGGCTGAATTGCGGGTTCCGAAACGAAAAGCGCCCCGGAAATCCGGGGCGCCCCCTTTAAGTCCAGCCTGGCTACTTACGCAGCCTGCTTCTGGCCTTCGATGGCCTTGCCGTTGCCGATCGGGATCGAGCGCGGCTTTTTCGCCTCGGGGATCTCGCGCACCAGATCGACGTGCAGGAGACCGTTCTCGAGGCTCGCGCCTTTCACCTGGACGAAGTCGGCGAGCTGGAACACGCGCTCGAACGTACGGGCGGCGATGCCCTGATAGAGCACGTCACCGCGCTTCTCCTCATCCTTGGCGTTCTTCTCGCCGCGGATGGTGAGCGTGTTCTCTTTCGCTACGATGGAAAGCTCAGGCTCGTTAAAACCGGCGACCGCGACACTGACGCGGTACTCGTTCTCCCCGGTCCGCTCGATATTGTACGGCGGGTAACCGGGAGCGGCGCCCTCGAGGCCCTGATCAAGCAACGAGAACAGCCGGTCGAAGCCAACGGTGGAACGATAAAGGGGAGCAAGATCGAAAGTTCGCATGGCATATCCTCCTGAAGCGACATGCAGTTGGCCAGTCCGAATGGACCCGGCCTATGGTGATGTGCAGCCGTCTCTGGCCTGCACGAACCGGATATGGGAACGCCAGCCAATTCCCGCAAGGGCTTGCAACTCTTTGTTGCGACTAACGAAAATTAGTCCCACGCGGGACGACGGGAGGGCTTCTTTGATCGCTATTGCGTCGGCGCAAGCCGTCGCTGGCGGGTTATGTTGAGCGGCGAACGAGGGCTGTTATAAGCGGAAGCCCCCACGGCTCGATTTCATGAAACTCATCTCGATTCCTGCCAATCCCATCCCGGATCATTTCGTCACGGGTGAGCTGAAAACGCCCGATGGTGTTTCGCTGCGCTATGCGCGCTGGCAGCCGCCGGCCGGCCGCAAGGGCACGGTGTGCATCCTGCAAGGCCGCGGCGAATGGATCGAAAAATATTTCGAGACGGTTCGCGATCTGCGCGCGCGGGGCTTTGCCGTCGCCGCGCTCGACTGGCGCGGGCAGGGACTGTCGGAACGCGCGCTCAGCGATCGCCACAAGGGTTATGTCGGCGACTTCTCGGAATACGACACCGACCTTGAAACCTTCATGCGCGAGATCGTGCTGCCGGACTGTCCGCCGCCGCTGTTCGCGCTCGGCCATTCCACCGGTGCGACCGTACTGATCCGCGCCGCCTATAAGGGCCGCCGCTGGTTCGACCGCATGGTGCTGACCGCACCGCTCATCGACCTCGTCGGGTTCGGCGCCACCATGACGGCGCGCGTATTGGTGCGGGCAATGCAGATGGTTGGCTTAGGCAGCATGTACGTCCCGAAGGGCGAAGTCGGCGTCATGGAAGCGCGGCCGTTTGCCGGAAATATCCTGACGTCCGATCCCGTGCGCTACGCGCGCAATGCCGCGATCCTCGAGGCCGAGCCGGCGCTCGCGCTCGGCCCGCCGACCGTCGCGTGGACCGACGCCGCGTTTCGCGCCATGCGCACGATGCGCGAGCGCAGTTATCCCTCGCGCATCCGCCAGCCGATGCTGATCATCGCCGCCGGCAATGACGGCGTCGTATCGAACGTGGCGATCGAGGATTTCGCCGGCCTGTTGCGCGCCGGCTCGCAGCTCGTCATAGCCGGTTCCAGTCACGAAGTGCTGATGGAGCAGGATCGCTTCCGCTCCCAGTTCTGGGCAGCGTTCGATGCCTATGTGCCGGGCACGCCGCTGTTCTGACGTGACGTTATCTGTTCGAGATTCTATCCGTTCAGAATCTTCATGGCCTGCGCGTGCACCCGCTTGTCGCCGGCGGCGATGATGCGTCCGCCCCTGTGCGCAGGTCCATTCTCCCACGTCGTCATGACACCGCCGGCGCCTTCGATGATCGGGATCAGCGCCAGCACGTCATGCGGTTTCAGCTCGGTTTCGATGATGAGATCGACGTGGCCGGCAGCAAGCACGCAGTAGGCGTAGCAATCTCCGCCATAGCGCGACAATCGCACCGCCTGTTCGACGCGGCCAAAACTTTGCCGGTCCGCTTCCTTCATCAACAGCGGGCTGGTGGTGAGCATGATGGCGTCGCCGAGTGTCGCGCAAGGACGTACGCGCAGCGCCCGCTCGCCGGCCGGGCCGCGGTAATGCGCGCCCTTGCCGTCGCCGGTGAAATGTTCGCGCGTGAACGGCTGGTGCATCATGCCGTAGATCGGCTCGCCGCGCCGCGTCAGCGCGATCAGCGTGCCCCAGGCCGGCATGCCGCAGATGAAGGATTTGGTGCCGTCGATCGGATCGAGCACCCAGACATATTCGGCGTCGCCATGATCGGCCTCGAATTCCTCGCCGACGATGCCGTGCTCGGGAAAGGTCCGCTTGATCAGCACGCGCATCGCCGCTTCGGCGGCGCGGTCGGCAGCCGTCACCGGATCGAACCCGCCGGAGCGGCTCTTGTTCTCGACACCCAGGGCACTGCGGAAGAACGGCCGGATCGTCTCGCCGGAGACGGTCGCCAGTTCATCGACGAATGCTGCAAAATCGATCGCCGTCATGAATTGCCTCCCGCTTCGAGTATCGAAGCGCGACGGCAACGGCAATCGGCGTGTTGCCCTGCCACCACACTCTTGGCGGAAATAACGCTCGCACGCTGCGGCGAAAGGCAACAGGTGCCTGGCGTCTTTTTGTGCAAGGGGCGGGGCCTTTTCAACCTATTGGTATTAAAAGGGTATTTGGTAGATTCCCAAGCGTGAATCCCGCCGAGAACAAATCTGGGCACATTTGACGGGAATTCCCCGGGATAAATAGGTCAACAGGCCTTGCGTTTTGTGCGACGCGGTGTATGTTGTTGCAGTGCGGTAGCGAGAGGCTCTCTCGCGCTACCGTCGCCCTCCTTGGGCGTTTCCTCCCTAGACTTGGGCCGCTCCCGCAAGGTGAGCGGCCCTTTTTCTTTTTGCCACGGGCAGGCTTTCTTGAAGGCGCCAGCCGGCGGGTTCCCCTGCTGAAACTTATTCGGCCGCCGCCCGGTAAGGGCGCAATTCCTCAAGCGGGATTTCGGCCAGGCGATCGGCCAATTGCTCGAACTCGCTCGCCAGCCGCGCAAACGAGTCCGACCGCTCGTAGCGCCGCTCGTCCATGTAGAGCGCCCGGTTGATTTCGAGCTGGATAGCATGCAGTCCGGTTGTGGGATTGCCGTAATGCTCGGTGATGAAGCCGCCGGCATAAGGCTTGTTGCGGCTCACCGCGTAGCCGAAGCCGCGCATGCACTGTTCGATTGTCTCGGTGACGATCGGAACGCAGCTTGTGCCGTAACGATCGCCGATGACGAGATCGGCGCGCGGCCGCTCATCCCGGGCGCCGGTGCTCGACGGCATCGAATGGCAATCGACCAGCATGGCGGCGCCAAAATCGCGATGCAGGCGCATGAAAATGCGCCGCAACGCGCGATGATACGGCTTGTAGAGACCGTCGATGCGGTGCATCGCCTCGGCAACGGAAATGCGCTGGTCGTAAATCTCCTGGGCGTCGCCGACGACGCGCGCCACGGTGCCGAGCCCGCCGGCGACCCGCATCGAGCGGGTATTGGCGAATGACGGCAGGCGGCCATCAAACATGCGCGGGTCGAGCTCGTAGGGTTCGCGGTTGACGTCGACATAGCAGCGCGGGAAATGCGCCCGCATCACCGGATGGCCGCGCGGCACCACGCCTGCGATCAGGTCATCGACGAAGCTGTCCTCGGAACGCCGCAGCGTCGCCAGATCGAGCCGCGACGATTGCAGGAAGTCGCGCGGATAGACGCGCCCGCTGTGCGGCGAGTTGAACAGCAAGGGGCCACGGCAGTCCGCCGGCTCGAGCGCCTCGAACGGCGGATCGAATTCGTCCTGAATTTGCAGCATGGTGCCCGATAGAACTCTTCAGCTTCGCGACCCCGGCATACGCTCCCTAGCGTGCGGCTGCCGCTATTGTCCATAGCCACCGGCCGTTGCCAAGGCCGATTAATCGTCGGCTTTCACTTCATATTTACCCGTCATCCCGCTTATGGAAATCTAGGGGGGGCCGGCAGTAGTCGGTTTTGAGTGGCTATGTCCAAAATCCTGCTTGCGGAAGACGACGTCGACATGCGCCGGTTTCTGGTCAAGGCGCTGCAAAATGCCGGATTCGATGTCATTTCCTATGACAACGGCCTATCGGCGTACCAGCGGCTGCGCGAAGAACCGTTCGAACTGCTGCTTACCGATATCGTCATGCCCGAGATGGATGGCATCGAATTGGCCCGCCGGGCCGCTGAGCTCGATCCCGATATCAAGATCATGTTCATCACCGGCTTCGCCGCGGTAGCGTTGAACTCCGATTCAAGCGCACCCAAGCACGCCAAGGTGCTGTCTAAGCCGATCCATCTGCGCGAACTGGTCAACGAAGTGCAGAAGCTGCTGGCGGCTTAGCGCCCGATCCCGAAAAGTGGTCGTGCTTTTCGGTCACGATCATGCTCGATCCAACAGTTCATTTCGTGCCATAGGCGCGGTCACCGGCGTCGCCCAGGCCGGGAAGAATAAATCCCTGTTTGTCGAGCCCGTCGTCGATTGCCGCGGTCCAGACGCGGACGTCGGGGTGCAGTCCGCGCAGCCTCTCCAGGCCCTCGGGCGCCGCGAGCAAGGAGACGTAGCGGATATCCTTCGCGCCTCTTTCCTTGAGCCGCACGATGGCCGCACTGGCGGTGTTGGCGGTCGCGATCACCGGCGCGACGACGATGACAAGCCGCTCGTGAAGGTCCGACGGCGCCTTGAAATAGTATTCGACCGCAACGAAAGATTCTGGCTCGCGATAAAGCCCGATATGGGCGATGCGCGCCGCCGGCACGAGATCGAGCATGCCTTCTGCGAATGTCACGCCGGCGCGCAGGATCGGCGCGAACACCAGTTTCTTGCCGGCGATGCGCGGCGACATCATCCGCCCGAGCGGCGTTTCGATCTCTACCTTGGTCAGCGGCAGGTCCCGAGTCACCTCGTAGCACAGCAGCATGCCGATCTCTTTGAGGAGTTCGCGAAAGGATTTCGTCGAGATGTTTTTCTCGCGGATCAGCGTCAGCTTGTGCTGAACAAGCGGATGATCGACGACCGTTACGCCTTCCATGATTTCCTCCCGACGCCTTTCAGAATACCGTTCCGTCGCTCAAAACCTCGACCGGCGGCGAGCCGTCGGCGCGCAACTGGCGAGCAATGCTGCGCCCCGCCGCCCAGGTTCCGCCCTCCAGCACCTTGGCGAGCGGCAGCGATTTTTCATCCATCTTCAGGCGCTGCCGCAACATCTCCGCCAGCCGGTCGAGCAGCGCGACCGTCAGCGCGCGCCACTCGACCACAAGCGTCGACGCGACATCGTGCTGGCGCGTGGCGTCGGCGGGATCGCGGAACGCCAGCACGCCGGTATCGACGAACAGGCCGCCATTGCGATATTCGGCGAGCCCGGTCAGGCCGTCGATGTCCGTCACAGTCATGCCGGCCCATTGAAGCGGCTCGATCAGCGAATAAGCGAGCCACTGCGACAGCTTGTGCAGCGGCACGAGTTCGCTGGTCGCATCCGGCGTGGTCAGCGCCGGATGCCGCCAACAGTCGCCGAGCGGAACGCCACCGAGCGTGAGCCGCGACGGCCAGATCGGGCCGAACTGCAACAACAGCTCGGACAGGATGAGCGGCGCCGCAACGGCGCGGCCCTCTGCCTTGGCGGCAAGATGATCGAAAAACCCGCCGGGCCGCGGCGCATCGTTGCGGCCGAAAATGTCAGGCTTGGCGGCGACCAAAGCGCCAAGGCGGCGCAGCAGATCGGCGCGGCCTTCGATGCCGACCAATGGATTGGTGGCCGACACCAGTAAACCGTCGCGAATCGAGTCGTCCGGCAGGTGTTTCAGGATCTCGGCGTCAGCGCGGAAAGGATCGTTCTTGCGCGCGGAGAAAATTCCACCTGCGAACATCGCGAGGCTCGCCAGCGCCAGTCCTTCCGAGCGGCCGATCCGTGTCCCCGTGGCGGAATCATCATAACGCCACTGCGGGCCGGCGCCGGCATCGAGCAAAACGCTGACAATGGCAAGATCGAACTCTGCGCGTGCGCGAGCGGCGCGGTCAGACCAATGCGCGGCTTTGCCGATCGACGTCCAGCGGTCTTCGCCGGAATAGACCAAATGCCGCCAGCGCGAGTGAAACGGTACGTCGAGCGCCGGATAGTTTTTTTGGATCGCCGCGACGACAAGGTCGGCGGCGGCGGTAAGCCGCCCGAGGTCGATGCGGAAATGCGGCAGTTTGCCGTCAAGCCCGATAGCCAGCATGCGATGCGCGCGATCGCGGACCGCCTGAGCGTTCAGGAGCGAATACGCAGCGGCCGTTTCGGACTGCACGGGCGGATGCCGGCTTCGGGTCTTAGTACTTGTTGAGATCGCGGCCGACGGCGTCGGTCAGATCGTGCGGCTTCTGTGGCTCGGGCGTGTAATAGCCGGCGGCCTTCTTGGCCTCGATTTCGACATGGGCATCGGCCGGCACCAGGTCGTCGGGAATGGCGATCCGTTCGACGATGTCCACGCCTTGGCTGACCAGCGCATCGTGCTTCATGTCGCTCATCGAGACGAAACGGTCGATACGCTTGATGCCAAGCCAGTGGATGGCGTCCGGCATCAGCTGCTGGAAGCGCGCGTCCTGCACGCCGGCGACACATTCGGTGCGCTCGAAATATTGCGCGGCGGCATCGCCGCCCTCCTGGCGCTTGCGCGCGTTGTAGACCAGGAATTTCGTGACCTCGCCGAGCGCGCGGCCCTCCTTGCGGTTATACACGATGATGCCAAGACCGCCTGCCTGGCCGGCGCGCGCGCATTCCTCGATGCCGTGGATGAGGTACGGCCGGCAGGTGCAGATGTCGGAGCCGAACACGTCGGAGCCGTTGCACTCGTCGTGGACCCGGCAGGTGATCTGCGTGCGCGAATCGTTGAGTCTCGAGACGTCGCCGAACAGATAAATCGTGGCGCCGCCGATCGGCGGCAGGAATACTTGCAGGTCGGGCCGCGTTACCAGCTCCGGGAACATGCCGGCGGTCTGTTCGAACAGCGCCCGCCGCAAATCCTGCTCCGTCGTGCCGAAGCGCCTGGCAATGCCGGGCAAGTACCACACCGGATCGATGGCGATCTTGACCACGGATATGCTGCCGTTCTCATGGACGACATTGCCGTCATTGGCGAGGCGGCCCGCGGCCAGTGCGCTTTGCATTTCGGGCAGATCGAGCCGGGCGCGCGTGATGGCGATGGTCGGACGGATATCGATGCCTTCGGCGATTTCTGCCTTGAAATTTTCCGCAACGAGGTGGCCCCACGGGTCGAGCGAAACGATGCGCTCCGGCTCGGTCCATTGCGCAAACGGGCCGATGGTCGCCGCGGGAAATGTATTGGTCAGATCCGGCCGGCGGATCGGATCGAGCGCGCCGGATGAAACGGCAAGCGCGCGATAGACCGCATAGGAGCCGCCATGGCTGCCGATGACATTGCGGTCCTGCGGCCGCGACACCGTACCGATGATCGGCCCGCGTTCGCGCGCGGTTTCGGCGCCCCAGTGGATCGGAAAATGCAGCTTCGCTCCGGGCTCGGGATGCGACGTGAGGCGGATATGGTCGGTGCGATTGAAGCGGTTCATCACGCTAGTCCCAAAAGGCAGACGACCCGCCGTAATGACGGGCCGAACCACCGAGAACTGAAGAAAGTCGTGCGGCTTCCCGCACGCAATCAGGAATTATAGCGGCTCTGGAGTGCGATACAACATGACGGCAGAGCGCTTTATTACCGATAAAAATGGGGTTTGGCGGCCGTTATTCAAGGTTCGGAACTATCGCTTAAGATGCGCCTTTTCCAGCATCACGTGGATGCCCTTCGATCCGTTCACCACCTGGGTGACGCGCAGATCGGCGGCGAGGCTGCACAGCGTGTAGGCGTCCTCGCGCGAAATTCCGGTGCGCGCACAGATCAATTTGATCATGTCGCGCAGCGCAATCACCACCGCGTCGTCGAGGTCGGGATCGAATGCCATGGTCATGACATGGGTCGGCGTTTCGGCCATCGGCCATTGCAGTGACATGTCATCTCGCACATGCAGTTCGAAGGTGCCGATCAGGCCGGTCTCGATCGCGGTGATGCAGACCTCGCCGTCACCTTGCACGCCATGACCGTCGCCGACCGAAAACAGCGCGCCGTCGACATGGATCGGCAAATAGAGCGTGGCGCCGGCGACCAGTTCCTTGTTGTCGATGTTGCCGCCGTTCCGTCGCGGCGGCGGCGAGTTGACCGGACCCCAGGCTTGCGGCGGCGCCACCACCATGACGCCGAAGAACGGCTTTAGCGGCAGTTCGAGGCCCCACGGCAGGCGGCCGACCATCCGCTTTGCGTCGAGCGGAATATGGATGAGGCGCGCGTGCTCGAAATCATCGGGCAGGGCGCCGCCGAGCGGACGGATGGCGTTGTAGCCCCAATTGTAGTTGAGATCGATGGCCTTGATGCGGACCTCGAGCACCTGTCCGGCCTTGGCGCCGCGCACGGCGACCGGACCGGTCATGATGTGCGGGCCGTTAAGCTTCGGCGTCACGTTTTTGTGGATCGCGTGCAGCGCTTCGGGGACGGTCATGCCGGAGCCTGCGGGCGGCAATGCCGAGGCTGGACCCGAGACTGTCGAGATGATGACCTCATCGCCCGGATCGACCGTGATCAGCGGCTTGAGATTGGCGTCAAAAAAACCCCAGTGCACCGTTTCGGGCGCTGCATCCAGCCGATGGTTTTTCATTCGGGCGTCTCGCGAGCTTGCGGATCTGTCGGACGGATTATACGGCAAATGACCGGCCGTACATCATGGTTACGGCATCGGCTTGCCGACGCGTTTCTCCTTCGCGCGGCGAACGATCAGATCGGCGAAGGCAATGTCTTCGAGCGCGATGCCGAGAGACTTGAACAGAGTCACGTCGGCTTGGCCGCGGCGTCCGGCGGCTTTGCCGGTCACGAGATCGCCAAGTTCGACGATATCCGGCCATTGCAAACGGCCGGCGGCGACGACATCGCGGTACTCGGAGGCCTCCTCTTTGGCCTGAGCCACCTGATCGGTAGCGCGCACCGTTGCGCGCAATACCGTCTCGGCATCGATTTCGCGGCGGACGGGAGAATTGGCGCCGGCCGCGTTGACATGCACGCCGGACTTGAGCCAGTTCGCCCGCAGCACTGGCTCCGCCGATTTGGTGATGGTCACGACAACGTCGGCGTCGCCGACGGCCGCCTCGCCCGATGGCGCAGCCGTTGCCGCGACACGAAGCTCGCGCTCGATCCTGCGGGCGAACGCTTCGCGATGCTCCGGCGTCCGTGTAAACACGCTGACGGTCCTGATTGGCCGCACGGCGCAGATCGCCGCAACTTGAGTGAACGCTTGCCGGCCGGCCCCGATAACACCGAGCGCCTGCGCGTCAGGCCGGGCAAGGAGCTTGGTCGCAAGTCCGCTTGCGGCGCCGGTGCGCATCTGGCCGAGACTGTCGGCTTCCATCATGGCGTGGAGCTTGCCATCGGCTGCCGAGTACAGAAGCGCGTGATAACGGCCGCCGTCGGTGTTGCCGCCGCCAAAATAGGCCTTCAACCCGAACAGTTGCTTCTGGCCCCACGCCGCGCCCATGAGGTTGAAGGAGCCTTGACCCGCCCGCGCGCGCTGGCGCGGCAGATTGATCGTCGAGGGGTCGCTCCAGGTGGCGAACAAACGCTCGAGCGTCGCGATTGCGTCTTTGACGGTGACGAGTTTTCGCACGTCGTCTTCGGTGAGATAAAGCGGGCCGTCGAATTTGGTTTTGGCGCTTCTGATTTTAACCTGCCCTTTGGCTTCGGCTTTGACCTTGGGCCTGGATTTCGTCCTTATTTTCTTTTTTATCGTACGCCGGATTTTGCTCATGGCTCGCATCACCTTCCGGCACTCAGCACGTCGGAGATCCAGTCCCACATGTAATGGATGCCGATAGTGGCGTCGTCGACCTGGCAATGGTGAAAGCCGCCTTCCTCGCGGCTGAATACTTTCAGCGCCTTTTGCTTGGAGCCAGAGGCATCGAACAGCTTTTCCGCGACCGCAAGCGGGATCTGCTCGTCGCCGGCGCCGTGCAGAACCAGGAACGGGCAGGTCATCTTTTGCACGATGCCGTCGAGGCGGAAGTCCTCGAGTTTCTTCATCGCTGCGGCGCGATCGGGAACGCCGAGCACCCATTGCAGGTGTTCGGGCGGCACCGACAGCGACGGCACTTTTCCCGACTCCAGCGCCTCGAAGCGCCGCACCCAGATCTCGTGGAAGTCCCACTGCGCGCCCCAGGCGACGCAGCAGGCGAAGCGTTGTTCGAGCGACGCGGCGCGCGGCGCATAATAGCCGCCGAGGCTGAGCGCCATCACGCCAATGCGCGTCGGCTCGAATTCGGGCCGGCCGGCAAGATATTCGTAGACCGGCGTGGCGTAGCGTTCGGTCTCCGCAATCAGCGGCATATTGCGAAAGCGCACGCTCTCGCCGTTGCCCGGCCCGTCGACGATCAGGCAGCCGACACCGCGCGCGGCGAGATCGGAGACGCCGTAGCCGTATTGCAATTCCTTGGTGACGTCGAAACCGTCGAAAAACACCATCGCGGGCGCCGGCCGTCCGCGCGCGATTTCCGGATCGGGATGGACCAAAAGCGCCGGCAGGCTTGCATCTTCATACGGAACCTCGACCGGCTCGATCCGCGGGCGGCGGATGACGGCGGCGGCTTCCCTGAACAGGCTCACTGAGGTCGCATAGACGTCCATGCTGCGCTGCGGCCGGGGATGGATGAAGCGTTCGCCGGTCTGATAGTAGCGGCAGGCGCGCATGAAGCACGACGCCGCGGTAAGCCGGTGCCCGGCGCGCTCGGCTTCCCGCCCGCGCGCCGCGATCTTGTCGCCCATGCGAACCCATTCGTCGAACCAGGCATTGTCGTCGCCGACCTTGTCGGCGAGCGCGCGGCCGACGCGGTTGACCTCGTCGATCTCGATGCCGACCCATGGCGCGGCCGACAGGCAGATCAGCAATCCCATCGACCAGCGGTAGTTATCCGGGAAGTAGAGGAAGGTGGGGTCGTTTTTTTGTTCACCCGGCATCATGGTCTCTCCTTACTTCTCCCTCCCCACAAGGGGAGGGGAAATTAGATGTTCTCGTTGCCGCCGCCGGCATCGCCGAGATCGGTATCGGCAAACAGCTCGTCGAGTTTCATCATGCGGCCGATCAGGCCCTGCTGGTGGCAATAGCGCAGCACCGTTTCGAGATTTTTGCGGTTCGCGTCGCCAAGGCCGTAGGCCCAGGGGTCGGGACCGAGAACCTCAAGCTGTTCTTCCCAGGCGGTTCTGACCCAGGCCAATGGCACCACTCTCGGGTTGGCGACGCGGCGGTAGGCCACCGCCTTGGCCGCGTCGAATGCTTTGGTGAGATTGGTCGCCACCCAGGGATATTTGTCGATGATGTCCTGCCGGATCACGTTGACGTGCATGATCGGGAAGATTCCGGTGTCGCGGAAGAAGCCGATTTCGACGTCCTTGTAGTTCGGAAACAGGCGCACGATGCGCTTGTCGCCTTCGATAAACAGCTTCGGAAGATCGGGCGACAGCATGGCCGGGATTTCGCCCTCCGCCAGCATGACGTCGAGCCGCTTGCCGGGCGGCGCCATCTCGATGCGCAGATCCTTCGGCGGGGTGAATTCGAAATCCTCTTCGCGTTCGACCACCCAGGTGCACTGCCGATGCGGCACGCCGTAATAGTCCTCGAGGATGCCGCGCATCCAGATATTGGACGCCGGCTGGAAGTTGGTGCCGCCGATCTTCTTGCCGATCAGGTCCTTCGGCGTGCGAATGCCGGCATCGGTGTTGACGAAGGCAAAGCCGTGGCGGAAACGGCGATGCAGGAAGACCGGGATCGCGGACAGCGGTTCGCCGCGGTCGCGTGCCATGTAATAGCCGCCGATATTGATTTCGCAGACGTCGAACTCGGTCTTGCGCGCCATGCGCCAGTGGCGCTCGCGCGAGCCCATGCCGGTGAGCATGACAAGCTCGATGCCGTCGGCTTGCACCGTGCCGTCGGACAGCGCGCGCACGATTTCATAGTCGCCGCAGGCGACGGTCAGCTTGAGTTTCGCCATGTCTCCGCTTCTCCCGGTGCGCGGACTTAAGTTAGCGGCACGCGGGCAGCGAATGTCAAATCTGCCTTACCACGCTGTCACGGGGGCCGACGATCTCTTGACGCAAGGGGCCTCGTTCTCGCGATGCACCTGCATCCGAGTGGGTGGTCACGCCGCAATGAGAAGCCACGAAATTTTCGCCCGCCGCACCGATCTTCGTCAGATGACGCCAGCGGTGGGGGCTGGCGCCGTCACGATCAATGCTTCAAGCCACAAATGTAAGCGTAAGAAGAAAAGGAAAGCGGAACGCCGAAAGACGCTGATCCTTATCCTCCGCACCCTGCGGTGCGGCTCGCGCCTTGCGGCGCGTTCGCCTGCCGGCGTTCCACCACGGCTCTTGCCAGAGGGACGCCAGTCCCCAAGGCTCAGCTTCAGGCCAGGCTTCCTGGGACGTGATTTGCGCGAGCGTTATCCGCGATCCTCTGTCCCAGTCCAGTGGCAGCACCCCACGCACCGGTCGTAATGCCGGCGAGCATGATGCCCGAAGCCGCCCGGAAGTGGCGGTGACGAGCCGCCACGCGCGGGTACCGCATCCCGCTCCGATCAGCCGGGGTCGCCGGCTGACGTCCTTTCACGACGAACGGGAATGAACGCGGATTACGCCAGCGCTGCCAAAGCCGTCAAGGATTATTTTCCTGTTACGACTTGTGCCCGTAAATCGGGGCTTTTTGGCGCGTCGTTGTTAAACCAGTGCGCCCGGGGCACGCGGAACTGAAATGTGAAAGGTAGATTCGCAGCCATGCTCTCTGTCGCGCTCAAAACAAAACGGAAAATCGCGATATCCCTGCTTCCCATACTTCCGCGATCTCGACCTTGATGTCAGGGTAGTAAAGTTTCCGATGTCTGCCGCTGAACTTCAACGCCAGCGGCCGAACCGCAGTTCGGCGCGGCGGACGATTTCATTGAGCACGATCGCCATTGCGGCAAGCATCGCGACGAGACCGAACAATTTGGTCGGATCGAAGTTTTCGGTGAACAGCGTGGTGAAATGGCCGATGCCGCCAGTCGAGACATAAAGCTCGGCCAGCAGCACGCCGAGCAGCACGCCGGTCATGCCGAGCCGCATGCCGGCGAAGAAGCTCGGGATCATGTGCGGAAAGATCACCCAGCGCAGGATGTGCCAGCGGCTCGCACCCATGGAACGGGCGCTGGTGAGCAGGATGGGCTTGAGGTTCTGCACGCCGGCGACGACTGTGATGATGATCGGGAAGGTGCCATGGGTCACGCCGAACGCGATCTTGGAGGCCGCGCCGATGCCGAAATAGAGGATGAAGATCGGCAGGATGGTGATCTGCGGCAAGCCGTAGACCAAGAGCACGATCGGCATCAGGCTCTTGCGCGCAAACGGTTGCAGGCCGATCGCGAGGCCGACGGTCAGGCCGGCCGCGACCGAAATCGCAAACGCGACGGCAAGCTCGAAAAAGGTCAGGCGCAGCGCCGCCGGCACGCCCTGGGTGTTCCAGACCGCGCCCAGCGAGGCGAAAACCCGCGACGGCGGGCTGATGAACAGCGGATCGATGAACCAGCGCGCCGCGATCTCCCAGACCAGCAGGATCAGCACGATGACGCCGAGCCGGACGACGCCGGGATGCCGATGCAGGAAGGCTTCGGTCTCGGCGCTCATCCGAGCCGCCTCCTGCCGCGCGCTTCGAGGAATGACACCGCGCCGTTGAGGATCGCCGCGATCGCCACGACGAAGGCGATGTAGGCGAACATGCGCGGCATATCCATGCCCTCGGCAAGCTGGACGATATGATGGCCGAGGCCGGCGAGCGAGGCGATCGTCTCGCTGCCGATGATGGAGAGCAGCGCCACGGTGAATCCCATGCGCAGGCCGGTCAGGATCACCGGCAGGGCCGCCGGAACAAGCACGTAGCGGAACATCTGATAGTTCGACGCGCCCATCGAGCGCGCCGCCGTGACCAGCGTGCGATCGACATTGCCGAAGCCGGCGACGGTCGAAAGCACGATGGGAAAAAAGCTGATGGTGGTGCCGAGCGCGATCTTGGACGACGGGCCGAGACCGAAGAACAGGATGTAGAGCGGCAAGAACAGGATGATCGGGATCGAATAGATGCCGGCGAACAGTGGCTCGAACACGCGGATCGAATAGCGCGTGCGGCTGACGAAGAAGCCGACCACGGTGCCGCTCGTCATCGCCAGAACGAAAGCCACGGCAAGTTCGGTGAGTGTGACGCGCAAGTCCGGCAGGTACTCGCCGCTGCGCAAGACATCGATGAGTTGCCGCCACACCGACAGCGGGTTCGGCAGCAGCAGCCGGTTCACGCCCCAGCGATTGGTCGCGAGATACCAGAGAGCAAGCACCGCAGCGAGGAAGCCAAGCTGTACCAGGCGGCTTCCTAGATTTTGCGATTGGCCGTCGCGGCGCGCCATCAAAAGCTCCTGGCGGCCGTTTCGGAAACGGTCTTGCGGATTTCGTCGTGGAGCAGGGCGTAGAGCTCGTTGCGCAGCGCGGCGAACTTTTCGGAGGTCACGAATTCCGGCTTGCGCGGATGCGGCTCGTCGACGCGGATGATCTTCTTCACCGTCCCCGGCCGGGCCGAGAACACGGCGACGCGATCGGCCAGGAACACCGCTTCGCCGAGGCTGTGGGTGACGAAGATGATCGTTTTCTCGGTGCGGGCCAGCAGGACGGAAAGATCCTCGCCGAGGATCATGCGCGTCTGCTCGTCGAGCGCACCGAACGGCTCGTCCATCAGAAGAATGCCGGTCTCAAGCGACAATGCCCGTGCCAGCGCCGCGCGCTGCCGCATGCCGCCGGAAAGTTGACCCGGATAGTGGTTGGCGAATTCGGCGAGACCCACGGCTTCGAGCGACTTTCTCGCGCGTGGCTCGTGCTCGGCCTTCGGCACGCCCTGGAACAGCATGCCGAGTCGGATGTTCTCGACGACGGTATTCCAGGGAAACAGCGCGTTTTCCTGGAACACGAAAGCGATGTCGCGCGGCAGCGGACCGCGCACCGGTTTGCCGGCAACCTCGACAGCGCCGCCTGTCGGCGCCATGAGGCCGCCGATGACGTTGAGCAGCGTGCTCTTGCCGCAGCCGCTCGGCCCGATCAGGCACAGAAGCTCGCCGCGCTTGATGTCGAGCGATGTGTCGAGCAGCGCACGCACGTGCTGCGCCTCGCCCGCTTCGCCGAACTGGTGCGAGACGTTTTTGACACGGACTGCGAGATCGCCGGCCGTCATTTCGGCAAATACGCTTCGGTGTAAAGCGCCGACATGTCCGGCTTCGACGGCAGGAGCTTGAGGTCGATGAACGAGCTTGCCAGCGTGTCGAGAGCCTTGGCATTGAAACGGCCGTCGAGACTCATGGTCGGCATGGTGTCGTCGTAGATTGCGCCAGCGACCGACGGCGACAGGCCGATGGTCTTGACGCTGAAGTCGATGCTGGCCTGCTTGTGGTCGCGCATATAGACGATCGTCTCGAACCAGCCGGCGAGGAACGCTCGCAGCGCGCCGGGATTGCTGCCGATCAGATGGTCGCTCGCGTAAATGCAGCTCGACACGAAATCGGGAAAGTAATCGCCGAATTTCACCAGGATACGGCCGTTGCCGGCTTCGACGAACTTCTCGACCGTGACGCTGTCCGTCGTGGTGCCGTCGATCTGATGCGTCATCAGCGCGGCGATCTGCGCTTCGGACGCGCCGAGCGGCGTGATTTTGATGCCATCGTCGCCCCAGCCCAGGCGCCGCGACAATTGCTGCGTCAGCCAGTACGTCAGCGAGCCGGCGCCGGAGACGCTGACGGCATGGCCCTTGAGATCGTTGGCGGTCTTGAGCGGGCTGTCCTTGAGCACGGTCAGCATGATGATGTTCGGCGCGCCGCTGAACACCGCGACCGCCTTCATCGGCGCGCCTTTGACGATAGCCGCAAAGGAGGGGCTGCCGCCGAGTGCGATGTCGATGCTGCCGGCAGTGAGCCCCTGCACCATCTTGGCATCGCCGGCAAAGGCACTGATGTCGAGATCGATGCCGTGCTTCTTGAAGATGCCGGTCTCGACGCCGACGTCGGCCGGTATGAAGGCGAACTGATTGGCTTGCGCCTTGCCGAGGCGAATAGCGGTTTGGGCTGCGGCATCGCGCGCCGCGATCAATCCTGCCAGTGCGGCAACGGCCATTGTCGCTGCGATCCGCACCATCCTTTGCCGCCGGAACATCGGTCTCGCTCCCCGCCGTTTGACCCGCAAGACTATCGTCATTTTGGCAAATAGGCTTCGGTCAGAAGCCTCGTCATATCGGGTTTCGACGGCAGCGCCTTGGTGTCCACAAACGACGTCGCCAGCACGTCCAACGCCTTTTGGCTGAAACGGCCGTCGAGGCTCAGGATCGGCATGGCGTCGTCGTAGCTCGCCGCGGCAACGGCCGGCGATACGCCGGTATGTTTGACGGCAATGTCGATCGTCTGCTGCCGGTGGTCGCGCATGTAGGCGATCGTTTCAAACCAGCCGGCGAGGAACGCTTTCAGGGCCTCGGGATTGCCGGCAATAAGACTATCGCTCGCGTAGATGACGTGAACGTGGAAGTCTTTGATGCGTTCGCCGAACTTGACCAGGATGCGGCCGTCTCCGGTCTCCATGAATTTGTAAACGGTCACGCTGTCGGTGGTCACGCCATCGATCTGGTGTGTCTTCAGCGCGGCGATCTGCGCCTCGGAGGCGCCAAGCGGCGCGATCTTGATGCCGTCGTCACCCCAGCCCTGCGCGACCGAGAGCTGCTGGGTGAGCCAGTAGGTCAGCGAGCCTGCGGTGGACACGCTGACGGTGCGGCCCTTGAGGTCGTCGACGGCCTGGACCGGACCGTCCTTGAGCACGACCAGCATGATGGTATTCGGCGCATTGGCTTCGGCTGCCACCGCTTTCATCGGTACGCCTTTGACGATGGTGGCGAAGGCAGGTCCGCCGCCGAGCGCGATGTCGATGCTACCCGCGGTCAGCGCCTGCATTTCCTTGGCGTCGCCGGTGAAGGAGCTGATCTCGACATCGACGCCGTGTTTTTTGAAGATCCCGCTGTCGGCGCCGACATCGGCCGGCACGAACGCGAATTGATTGGCCTGGGCCTTGCCGAGACGCAGCGTCGTCTCCGCGCGGGCAACGCCATCAGCAAGCATCAGGCCAAACAACGCCACAGCCGCCGCCACGCTCATCCGCATCGTCCGCTGCTGTCCGGATTTCGATTGCATGGTTTCACTTTCGTGGCAGGAAGGCTTCCGTATAAAGTTTGCTCATGTCCGGCTCGGCCGGCAGCACCTTCAGCTCGACGTAGGATTTGGCGAGGGTATCCAGCGCTTTTGGATCGAATTTGCCGTCGTCGGAGAACATCGGCATCAGCTCGTCATAAGTCTTGCCGTTGATGTCGTCGTCCTTGCCGATAACCTCGGTGGCGACGCTGACGGTCGTGGCCTTGTTATGGCGCATGAACGCGATCGCCTCAAACCAGCCGCCGAGGAAGGCGCGGATCGCGTCGGGCTTGCCCGCGATCAGCGTGTCGGTGGCGTAGATGATGTGGACGTGAAAGTCCTTCACGATCTTGCCGAAGCGCGTGAGGATGCGCGCCTTGCCGCGTTTTTCGAGGTCGAGCGCAGTCGATATGTCGGTCACCACCCCGTCGATGTCGCCGCGCTCGAGCGCGGTAATCTGCGGCGGCATGCTGCCCATCGGCGCGATATCGATGCCGTTCGGTCCCCAGCCTTGCTGGCGCGAGGTTTCGCTCACCAGCCAATAGGTCAGGCCGCCGACGGTGGACACGCTGACCTTCTTGCCTTTCAGTTCGGCTGCGGATTTTGGCCCGTCCGGGCGCACCACGATCGTCAGATCCAACGGCGGTCCCGCCATCGCCGCGATCGCCTTGACCGGCGAGCCCTTGGCGATGAAGGCCATGGCCGGTCCGGAGCCAAGCGCGATGTCGAGGCTGTCCGCCGCCATCGCCTGCTGCAATTTGGCGTCGCCGGCGAACGCAATCTCGTCGATCGCGAGGCCGCGCTGCTTGAAGAGGCCTTGGCGCATGCCGACGTCGAGCGGAACGAACGAGAACGCCTCGGGGACTGCCTTGCCCACGCGCAGTGTTTCATCGGCACGCACTGGCGCGGCGCTCAATCCGCCGGCAAACGCGGCGAGGAGCAACGATGCCGTGCGAAGGACTCTCATTTTCGCTCCCGACGCCTGATTTCACTTTTTGGGCAGAAACGCTTCCGTGTAAAGTTCGCTCATATTGGGTTCGGCAGGAAGCGTTTTCATTTCCACGAACGAGCGGCTCAGCACGGCCAGCGCCTTCTGATCGAAGTGGCCGTCGTCGGTGAACATCGGCATCAGCTCGTCATAGATGCCGCTCGTTGTCTGCTCATCGGTACCCGTCACCTGCATGGCAATGGCGACCGACTTCGCCTTGTTCTGCCGCATGAAGGCGATTGTTTCGAACCAGCCCTGCAAAAAAGCCTTCAGGTCGTCCGGCTTTTGCGCAATCGCTTTGTCGGTGGCAAAAATGACGTGCATGATGAAATTCTTCGCCACGTCGCCGAAGCGCATCAGGATGCGGCCGTCGCCGCGCTGGACGAAGTTGAGCGCGGATCCGATCTCGACCACGCAGCCGTCGACCGCACCGGATTTCAGTGCCGCGATGCGCGCACCATTCTCGCCGATCGGTATTTGAGTGAAGCCGCCGTAGCCCCAGCCGTGCTGCCGCGATACCTCGTTCATCAGCCAGTTTGTCGCCGAGCCGACAGTCGATATCGCGACATTGCGGCCTTTGAGGTCGTCGATTGTTTTCACGGCGCCGTCGGCGCGCACCACCAGAGCGAAGATCAGCGGCGGCCCCGCCATGGCCGCGATGCCTTTGACCGGCGAGCCTTTGGCAATGAAGGCCATGCCTGGTCCTGAGCCGAGCCCGATATCGACCGCGTCCGCCGCCATGGCTTGCTGCAACTTTGCGTCGCCGCCGAAGCCGGCGATTTCGAGATCGAGGCCGTGCTTGGCGAAGATGCCGGTCTCCTTGCCGATATTCGCCGGCGTAAAAGAGAACGATTCCCGCCCGGCATTGCCGACGCGGATGAGATCGGCTGCGGAGACGGCCGAGGCCATCGCCAAACCGATCGCGGCCGCCGTCGCGAGTGTCAGCGCCGGCCTCATCGTTTCCTCCCGAAAGCGCGGGCTTAGGCCCGGTCCGATCTTAGCCCATTTCGCCGCTGCGCCGTCGCGGCCTCGTCGAGCGTAAAATCGTCCCGGAGCACGACGCCGTAATGCTCCTGCGCGATACGGCGGGAGACCAGCTCCTCGATGACGTCGGCGCGGACCAGCGCGGCGTCGCGTTCGAGCGGATCGCCCCAGCCGCCACCGCCGCCGGTGCGCACGATCACTTCGGAATCGACCGGCACCGGATAATGGACCGCGTCCATGGAGCGGTAATCGTTCTCGCCCGGCAGCCGCAACAGAAAATCGCCGGTCGTGCCGGCTTTGCCGTGCCAAAGGCCCCACGGCGGACACTGCTCGCGTCGCGGGTGATCGAAATTCCAGCGGCCCTCGACCAGATTGCGCACGCAGGTATCGATGCCGAGGCCGCCGCGATGCTTGCCGGCACCGCCGGAATCGATGCGCAGCGCCCGGCTTTCCACCACCACCGGGCATTTCAGCTCGATGCCTTCGATCGAGGCATTGCGCACGTCGCCCTGGCAAACCGAAACCGTGCCGGACTCGCCGTCTTCCGTCGGTCGCCCGCCCCAACCGCCGCCCTCGATGCTCTGGACGACGAAACGGCGTTTTGTCTTCGGATGGACGCCGAAAAAGACCACGGAGCCGCCGAGAAGCCCGTGATGCCCGGCCGGTACGCGGTCGCGCATCGCGCCGCCGAGAGCCTTGATGATGGTATCGACCACGGTCGGCACGATCAGGCTCCAGCCCGACATCGGCGCTGGAAACCGCGCCATCATGATGTTGCCCTCGGGGATGATCACGTTGAGCGCGCGGAACGAACCCTCGTTGACGGGCTCGAGCGGCCCGGTCAGCGCCTTGTAGGCGACGCGCGCGCCGGCATAGGTGCGCGAATTGATCGAGGCCTTGCGTTCGGCCGAGCAGCCGGAAAGGTCGATGGTCATGCTGCCATGGTCGATCGTGACCTTGGCGTGGATCGGCACCGGTTCGCCGCGCTTGACGCTGTCGTCGTCGATGAAGGAACTCGCCTCATAGATGCCGTCCTTGAGCTTCTCGACGACGTTGCGGCACTTGCGCTCGGTTTCGTCGAAAATCTGCGCGATCGCGTCGAGGATGGTGGCCTTGCCGTATTTGTCGAACAGTTCGTTCATGCGGCGCACCGCGAGCCGGCACGCCGCCATCTGCGATTTCATGTCGCCGAGCGAGGATTCCGGAAACCGGATGTTGTCCTTGAGCACGCGGTAGAGCGTTTCATTGAGCTTGCCGGCTTCGTAGATTTTCAATTGATCGAGCTGCAGACCTTCCAGCCACGGATCGGCGACATTCGGACCGGCGCCGAAGCCGGTCGACATGCCGCCGACGTCGATCCAGTGCGCGCGCACCATGGCGAACAGCAAAAGCTCGCCTTTGTAGAAGCAAGGCATGTAGATGACGATATTGTTGAGATGCTGGCCGGCGACGGCCTGATGATTGGTGATGACGACGTCGCCGGGAGCAAAGCCGTCCTTGCCGTAGCGCTTCATGCCGTCGGTGATGATGACGCCGAGATCGGCGACGAAGTGCGACACGCCGCCGACATTTTGCGAAATGAGCTCGCCGTCGGGATTGATGAGCGCGGTGCAGAAGTCGCGCACCTCGTAGATCATCATGTTGTACGACGTACGCTGCAGGTCGGCTGCCATTTCGTTGGCGATTGCCGGCAGCGCGTTGCGGACGACTTCCAGCGTCACCGCGTCGAGCGCCTTGCGGCGAACGGGCTTTCGGTGGTGTCGCTTCGGCGCAATCGCGCGCTTGCGGGATTTCGCCATCACACGCCTCCAACGTCGATGATCAGTTCGCCGGATCGCGCAACCCCGCACACGTCGCCCTTGAACAGCACCGTCGTGGTGCCGTGCTCTTCGATCAGCGCCGGGCCGGCAATGCGCGCGCCGGCGCCAAGGTCGACGCGCTGATGGATCGGACACGGCACCGCCTTGCGCGGATCGCCGAGATAGACGCTGCGTTGCTTCGGCTTCACGGGTTTGCTGGCGGCAAGCTTGGGGAATTTGAGCTTCGGACGCTTGCCGATTGCAGCCAGGCGGATGTTGACCATCTCGACCTGTTCGTCCGGCGAATGATGCGAGTAGCGATGCTCGTACAGGGCATCGAATGCTTTGCGGATCTCCTTGCGATTGCCGCGAGCCAGCGCCTGGCGCGACACCGGCACCGACAGCGTGAATTCCTGGCCGACGTAGCGCAGATCAAGCTCGGTCTTGAATTCGGCCTTGGCGGCATGACGCAGGCTCTTCTTGGCTTCGCGCGCCATTTCGTCATGCACCGCGGTCAGCGCCGCGAAATCGAGGCTCGCAAGATCGCAGTAGAAAGTCCGCGTGAAATCGTGACGCTCGTCGGCGAGCAACATGCCGAGCGCGGAAAAATGCGAGGGGAACAACGGCACGATCACCTTCGGGATGTGCAATTCGCGGGCGATGGCCGATACGTGCAGCGGCCCGGCGCCGCCTGAGGCGACCAGCACGAACTCGCGCGGATCATAGCCTTTTTCGACGGAAACCTCGCGCACCGCGAGCGACATCTTGGAAATGGCGATTTCGACGATCGCTTGCGCCGCAGCGATCGTGTCCATGCCCAAGGGCTTGGCGATCTTCTGTTCGATGCCGTCGCGCGCGCCGTCGGCGTCGAGCACCATCTGGCCGCCGAGAAAATTGTGAGGATCGAGCCGGCCGAGCACGACATTGGCATCGGTGATGGTCGGCTCGGTGCCGCCGCCGCGATAGCAGATCGGGCCCGGATCGGCGCCCGCGCTTTGCGGCCCGACCTTGAGCGCGCCGACGTCATCGGTCCAGGCGATGCTGCCGCCGCCGGCACCGACTTCGACGACGTCGATCATCGGCAGCATCACGGGGTGGCCGCTGGCATAGCCGCCGACATAGTAGCCGGGCGCCAGCGTCGGCTCGCCGTCGCGCACCAGGCTTGCTTTCGCCGTCGTGCCGCCCATGTCGAACGAGATCACGTTGGCGAAGCCGAGCGCCTGGCCGACGCGGGCGGACGCGATGATGCCGCCGACCGGGCCGGACTCCATCATGGCCACCGGCCGCTCGGTCGCGACCTCGGGCGTCATCACGCCGCCGTTCGAGCGCATGATCGACAGATTGCCGCGAAAGCCGACGCCGCCGAGGCTGGCATTCAGGCTTTTCACATAACCGCCGACCTTGGGGCCGATGTAAGCGTTGACCACCGTCGTCGACATCCGCTCGAACTCCCGATATTCGCGCAAAATGTCGTGCGACAGCGAGAGATAGGCGTTGGGCAATGCTTCGCTGACCATCTGGCCGACGACGCGCTCGTGATCGGGATTGGCATAGGCGTGGATCAGGCACACCGCGACCGCCTCGACGCCTTCGGCGGCGAGCGTGCGGCAGGCCTCCGAAACGCTGGCCTTGTTCAGCGGCCGGAAAACGTCGCCCGCTCCGGTGACACGCTCGTCGATCTCGCGGGTGAGATGGCGCGGCACCAGCGGCTTATGGCGGTGAAAGAAAAGATTATAGGCCTCGGGGCGATTGCCGCGGCCGATGATGTAGACGTCGCGCGTGCCGCGGGTGACGATCAGTCCGGTCTTGGCGCCCTTGCGCTCGATCAGCGTATTGATCGCGGTGGTCGAGCCGTGGATCAGCTCGTCGATGGCGCCGGCCGCGATTCCGCTCTTGCGGATGCAGTCAAGGATGCCCTGCGAAAGATCGGCGGGCGTGGTGAGGCTTTTGGCCTCGACAAAACGGCCGGCCGCATCGTCGAAGCCGACCAGGTCGGTAAACGTTCCGCCGATATCGATGGCAACGACGATCATGTGATCCAACAGTTTTGCCGGAGGGGGCAGCTTAGTGCTTCCGCCGCATCTCTGCGGAAGAATTGACGGTGGCGTGCAGGTTGCGGGCAAACTCGACCGCACCGTACACCGCCATGTCGGGTGCGGTCTTGACGTATTCCTTGACGCCGAGGATCGCCGGCCGCGGCGCTTTGAGGATTGCGGCGCACAGCGTGTCGACGGCGGCATCGAGTTTCGCCGCCGGCACGACGTCGCTGACGATGCCGAAACTCAGCGCCCGTTCCGGCGTGATCTCGGCCTGCGAATAGACCAGGTAGCTCATCGCCTTGCGCGGCACGCGGTCGACGAACGACGACATCACCATGGTCGGCAGGATGTTGTGCGCCATTTCCGGAACCTGGAAGACGGCCTGATCGCTCGCAAGCGTAATATCGCAGGCGGCGGCAATGGCGCAGCCGAATCCGAGCGCGCGGCCTTGCACGACGGCGACGATCGGAATCTTGGCGCCGCGCAGCGCGCCGTAGCAATTGAATACCACGTCGCTGAAATTGCGGCGCTCGAGCGCGTCGGGATCCGGCTTCGGGTTCGCGCCCATCACCGCGCGGCCGACGCAGAAATCTTTGCCGGCGCCGCGCAGCACGACGATGCTTGCGCTTTTGTCGGCGCCTTCGATGATTCCGGTGAGCTCCGCAACCATCTCGTCGGACACGGCGTTGCCGCGCTCCGGCTGATTCAACGTGATCTGCAGGATCGCCCCGTCTTGCCTGGTCAGGATGTCGGCCATGATCGCTCCCTATAACCCATTATTTCTTCGCTGCATGGATGGCGCGCCAGATGCGTTCCGGCGTGATCGGCATTTCGATGTGAGTGACGCCGAATTCCGCAAGCGCATCGACCGCGGCATTGACGACCGCGCCGAGTGCGCCGGTCGTGCCGCCTTCGCCGGCGCCGCGGACACCGAGCCGGTTGGTCGGCGTCAGCACCTGACTGATGTCGGTGGTGAAGGACGGCAGCGTGTCGGCGCGCGGCATGGCGTAGTCCATGAACGAGCCTGACAGGAATTGGCCGTGCGCGTCATAGGCGCAAAGCTCCCACAGCGCCTGGCCGATGCCTTGCGCCGCGCCGCCGTGGGTCTGGCCGTCGACCACCATCGGGTTGATGGCGCGGCCGACATCGTCCACGCAAGTATAGCGTACGAGGTCGAGCTTGCCGGTCTGCGGATCGATCTCGACCTCGCAGACATGGGCGCCATAGGGAAAGCCGAGCTGCCTGATCGTCTCGTCGGCGGTGGCGCCGAGCGGCCCGCGCAATTCCTCCGGCACGGCATTGCCTTCGGCTGCCGCGCGCGCGACATCGTAAATCCCGACCGAGCGGTCGGTGCCTTTGACCGTGTAGCGGCCGGCGGCAAAGGCGATATCGTCCTCGGCGGTCTCCAGCATGTGAGCCGCGATCTTTTTGCCCTTCTCGATGACGGCATCGGAAGCGTTGCCCATGACGATACCCGCCAGCCGCATCGAGCGTGCCGAATGCGAGCCGCCGCCCTCCTTGACGATGTCGGTGTCGCTCTCGTCGACATAGACATCGTCGAACGGCACGCCGAGCCACTCCGCCACGCATTGCGCGAATGTGGTCTCGTGACTTTGGCCGCTGGACAGCGTGCCGACCACGACGTCGACGCGGCCTTGCGGCTGCACCGTGATGTCGGCGCGCTCGCGTGGATAGCCGCCGGTGGTTTCCAGATAGGAGCACAGTCCGATGCCGCGCAGCCGCTTGCGCTTGCGGGCCTCGGCGCGGCGGCGTTTGAAGCCTTTCCAGTCGCCGAGCTCCATTGCGCGATCCATCACCGCGCGATAGGTGCCGTTGTCGTAGACGATGCCTTGCGGATTTCTGTAGGGGAACGCCGACGGCGGAATGAGATTGCGCCGGCGCAGCGCGATCCGATCGAAACCGTGCTCCTGCGCGGCTTTGTCGATCAGCCGCTCGATGACGTAGATGACTTCCGGCCGCCCGGCGCTGCGATAGGGCGTGGTGCACATGGTGTTCGACAACACCGCGCGCGCACTGATGTGCGCAACCGGGATGCGGTAGCCGGATGTCGCCAGGCCGACGCCCTTGACCAGCGGCACGTAGGATCCGGTGTGGGCGCCGATGTTGCTCAGGTTCTTGGTGCGAAGCGCCAGGAAGCGGCCTTCGGCGTCCAGCGCAAGCTCGGCGGATACCGTGAGATCGCGGCCCATATAATCGCTGATGAAGGCCTCGGACCGTTCGCATGTCCATTTCACCGGCCGCCCGACCCGCCGCGAAGCCCAGACAACGAGTGCGAATTCGGGGAAGAAGCTGTTTCTGGTGCCGAAATTACCGCCAATTTCCTTAGCGATGACGCGGACATTGTCGAACGGCACGCCGAGGATTGTCGAAAGCTCCTTCTTCTGCCGCACGATGCCGCCGGAACCCGCATAGAGCGTGTAGCGCCCGCTTGCCGGGTCATAGGTGCCGACGGCAGCGCGTGGCTCCATAGGCACGCCGGTGACGCGATTGACCCAGGTCTCAAGCCGCGTGATGTGCGCCGCCAGTGCAAACGCGTCCGCAGCTGCCTTGGCATCGCCGACCTCGGCATCGATCATGATATTTGGCAGGTCGTCATAGAGCCGCTGCGCGCCCTGGGCGACCGCGTCCTTTGCGTCGGTGACGACCGGCAGCGGTTCGTATTCGACGACGACGCGTTCGGCGGCGTCCTTGGCCTGCGCCACCGTCTCGGCGACCACAAAAGCGACTGCAGTGCCGACGAAGCGCACGCGATCGGTCGGCAGGACATGATGCGGCGCGGCCGGCACCGGCGAGCCGTCACGGTTATGCAAAACGATATCGGGCGGCGTTCCTGGGGCGGCGAGGTGCGGGATGCGCGTCAACCCGTCCGCGAGCGCATCCGTTCCAGTCAGGACCGTCAGCACGCCCGGCATGGCCCGCGCCGCCTTGACGTCGACCGAGCGGATCAGCGCGTGGGCGTGCGGCGAGCGCACCACCACGCCATAGACCTGGCCCGGAAAACTGAAGTCGTCGCTATAGCAGCCGCGGCCGGTGACGAGGCGCAAGTCCTCTTTGCGACGTACCGTATGTCCAATGCCTGCATTCATGATGGCGAAGGGTGCGATTTGGGAGAATGGCGGGGACGGCAATCTTCTCACAGCGCAGCGGCCGCCGCTACCCGCCTCGCCACGCGGGGGACCGACGGCGAGTTATGCGCGATTGAAGTCGTGCGCGAAATCGTCCATTCGCCGCAGCCGCGGCGGGTTAACGAATTATGAACCGTCGGCCGCCGCCGCCATCAATCCGGTACCCGGATGCCGAATTTAACTAAATTCAAACGCTGATCGAGGCATTAAGGCGTTGAGTCATCGCCCAAAATGAATTCGCGCCTCACCCAATACTGTCGTGCCCTGATACGGCCCGGTCCCATCGTCGGCATGGCGATAATCGCCGTCTTCTGGCTTGGCCTTGTCTTTGTGCTGCCAGCCGATTACGAAAGCGGGTTCGATTACGAGCAGCGCCGTTGGCTGTTTTTCACGGCGGCCTGCATTGTGACGCTGCTCGAAGTCCTCACGATGGCCGCCGGCATCCGCCGGCAACTTGCAGTCGAGCGGACGAACGAGCGGTTCAATACGGCGCTTGAGAACATGACCCACGGCCTGTGCTTGTTTGACGGCAACAAGCGGCTGGTCATCTGCAACGCGCGTTACGGCAGCCTCTATCGCCTGCCGCCCGAATTGCTGAAAGCCGGCGCGACCCATGAAGCGATCATCGCGCATCGCGTCATGAACGGCATCCTCAAGGGCGACAAGAACGCCAGCGCAGTCGACAGGAAACTCGGCGCACTTGGCCAACATTCGTCGCAAAAGGTCTCCAGCCGGATCGACGAGCTTTCCGATGGCCGGCTGATCCGCGTCGTGCGCCAGCCGATGAAGGATGGCGGCTGGGTTGCCACCCATGAGGACATTACCGAGCGGCAACAGCTCGAACAGCAGCGCGACACGATGCTGGCGCAGGAAAACCGCAGATTGCTGACCGAAAGCGCGATTTCGTCGTTCCGCGAGCGGGTCGAGGAGGTGATCGGCACGGTCAGTCACTCGACCGCCGCCATGCGGTCGACCGCCAACACGCTGATCGGCTCATCCCATGAGACGACCCAACATGCCGAGGGAGCGCTGCGGGAGTCGAATGAAGCTTCGACCAACGTCTCGCTGGTCGCGGGTTCGGCCGAAGAGCTGTCGGCCTCGATCTCGGAAATCAACTTGCAGCTCGCTCAGACTACGGAACTGGTCGGCAATGCCGTGAACAACGCCAAGGCGACCAACGGTCAATATGCCGGGCTGGTGCAGGCCGCGCAAAAGATCGGCGACGTGGTCATGCTGATCCGCAATATCGCCGGCCAGACCAATCTGCTTGCGCTCAATGCCACCATCGAGGCGGCGCGCGCCGGGACCGCGGGGCGCGGCTTTGCCGTCGTCGCCAACGAAGTCAAATCGCTGGCGGTCGAGACCGCGAAAGCGACCGAAGAAATTACCCGCCACATCGAGGCGGTGCAGCAATCGACGAATGGGGCAGTCGAAGCGGTACACGGCATCGAGCAAAGCATGTACGAGATTTCGACGCGCACGGCGAGCGCCGCCGCTTCGATCCTGCAGCAGAACGTCGCAACGTCGGAGATTTCGCGCAACGCGGCGAATGCAGCGGGCGGAACCAGCACGGTTGTCGCGGCGCTGAGCAAGGTCTCCGAAGCGGCGCTTGGAACGCGCACGGCGGCGGAGACTGTCGTGACCGCTTCAAAATCGGTCGATACTTCGGTCGACAATCTGCGGGCCGAGATCGAAAGCTTCCTCAAAAAAGTCGCGGTCTGAGCAGGCCGATCAGTCGAACATCGCGACCGCGCGCGTCCAACCTGCCGAGCCGCCTTTGATCTTGTGCGGGAAGCATGCGACGGTAAATCCGTCGGCTGGGAGCTGTTCCAGATTGCACAGTTTTTCCATGTGGCAATAGGGAATCTCGCGGCCGGCTTTGTGGCCTTCCCAGATGATCGAAGGATCGCGGGTCTTGAGCCAGCGCTCGCGCATGTGCGTGAACGGCGCGTCCCAGCCCCAGGCGTCGATCCCGGCAACCCGGACGCCGCGCGACGTCAGATAAAGCGTCGCTTCCCGTCCCATTCCGATTCCGGCAGTGAGATATTCGTCGGTGCCCATGCAGCTTGCGGCCCGGGTGTTGACGAGAACGATATCGAACGGCGCCAGCATATGACCGATGCGTTTCAATTCCGCCTCGACTTCGGCGGCGCTGACGACGTGCCCGTCGGGCAAATGCCTGAAGTCGAGCTTGACGCCCGGACGAAAGAACCAGTCGAGCGGCACCTGGTCGATCGTCATCATCGGCTTGCCGTCGATGGATTTCGACTGGAAATGCACCGGCGCATCCATGTGCGTGCCGTTGTGTGTCGCGATTTGCACGTTTTCAATGGCCCAGCCTTCGCCCTCCGGCAGGTCTTGCGGGCGCAACCCGGGAAAGATCTCGCACACCTGCTCCGCCGTTTCGGCGTTCGTCCGGTATTCAATCTTCGGCCGCATGAACGGCGGATCGAGCACGGTGTCGTTGTCGAGCGTTGCCGAAATGTCGACGATGCGGCTGGGCAGCTTCATGATGCCTTGTGCCTTCTGTTGCGCTGTGGCGTTAGCGGCCGGCGACAGGAAACTCCTTGCGCCAATGATGCGCAATATCCGCCCCAGTGCAAAACCAGACGCCGTCGAAGCCGCGCATATATTCGAGCAGCTTGATCAGGCCTTTGCAGCGGCCGGGCCTGCCGATCAGCCGGTCATGCAGGCCGAGGGAGAGAAGCTTTGGCGCGCCGCGCTGGCCCTCCTGATAGAGCACGTCGAACGCATCGCGCATGTAGATGAAGAAATCGTCGGCGGTGGAAAAGCCGCTGTTTTCATTGAACCGATTGTCATTCGCCTCATAGGAATACGGAATGACGAGATGCGGCTGTTTCTCGATCGACAGCCAATAGGGCAATTCATCGGCGAGCGAGTCGCGGTCGTAGAGAAAGCCGCCGGCCTCCACCAGAAGCCGCCGCGTGTTGGGGCCGGGCCGGCCCGTCATCCATCCGATCGGCCTCGATCCAGTCAACCGGGTGAGAATGTCGACAGCGTGGCGGATATGCTCGCGTTCGATGTCCTCGGGCACCACGCCATAATCGATCCAGCGATAGCCGTGGCTGACAATTTCGTGGCCTTGTTCGACGAAAGCCCTGGCCAATTCGGGATTTTGTTCGAGCGCGCGGGCGACGCCGAGGATGCTGGCCTTGATGCCGAACTCGCGAAACACCCCGAGCACCCGCCAGGCGCCGCGGCGGCTGCCGTATTCGAACACGGATTCGACCAGCGGAACGCGGCGTCCGCGATGCGTGCCGACCCCGATGTCGTTGAGCATGCCCTCGGACTCCTCGTCGCCGTTGCTCAAAGACGATTCACCGCCGCCTTCGACATTGAGGTTTAGGTTCACCGCGATCAACGCGCCGCCGGGCCAGCGCGGATGCGGCGGCTTCTCGCCGTAGCCGACCAGGTCTCGCGCGATCATCGGGTCGGGCTTCGGTTCTGACATCGCTCGCTCTCGATCAATGCGGCGCTGCAAGCGGCGCGGCGCAGGCATCGTAACAATAGAACCAATCGGTGTCGGTCGGCCCGCCCATCCAGGTATTGGCGATCGAGATGCGCTGGACCTCGCTAACGCGCGAGATTCGTGTCGCTTCATAACTGCGGAATGCCGCGGCGGGATCGTCGAAGGCCTCGATGCAGCGGCTCAAGATCGCTGCATCCTCGACCGCCATGGCGCCGCCCGCCGCCATGAACGGGCGCATCGGATGGCATGCGTCGCCGAGCAGGACCAGCGGCCCGGCGCTCCAGCGATCGTCGCGTTCGCGATCATAGATTGGCCACAGGCTCACCGCGTCCACCGCCTCCAGCACGCGTTGCAGGTCGGCATGAAAGCCGGAAAAAGCCGCCAGGTATTGATCGCGCGTGGCCGGCCGCGGTGATTCATCGCCGTCCCATCGCGCGATCGGGACGACACCGATCGCGTACACTTCATCGCGTCTGCCGGTGAGGTAGTAGGGCAGGCAATGCCGGTCGCGGCCCCACCATTTGGTGCAATCGGGGATTTTGAAGCCCCGCAGCCGCTCGGCCGGGAAAATCGCGCGATAGGCAGCCGCGCCGACAAATTGTGGCGGCTCACGGTCGACTACGAATTCGCGCACCTTAGAACGGATGCCGTCGGCGCCAATGACGATGTCGGCCTCGGCCGTGGCGCCATTGCTGAAGACCAGGTGCATGGCGTTGTCCGCCTGCTCAAGCCCTGCGAGTTGATGATCGAACGTGATCGTGCCGGGCGTGACGACGCGCTCGAGCACGGCATGCAGATCGCCGCGGTGGATATGAACATAGGGGCCGCCGAAGCGCCGTTCGGTTTGCTCGTCGAACACGATCTCGTACAGCGTTCCGCCGGTGTCCCAGGCGCGGCTGATATAGCACTGCGATTTGATCCCGGCTTCGATGAGGGGCTGCTCGACGCCAAGGCGGCGCAGGATTTTCGTGACGTTGGCGCTCAGGATGATGCCGGCGCCGATCCGCGAGAAGGCTGGCGCCTGCTCGAAGACCTGGACCGGAAATCCGGCGCGTTGCAGGAAGCCGGCGGCGCTCAAGCCGCCGAGGCCGGCGCCGACGACCGCAATCCGCGTTGTCCGATCCACGATCAGTGTTTGGCTGGCGCAGGCTCCTCGACGCGATGGAAGCCGAGCCGCTGCATCACCGGCTCGTCGGTGACGCGCAGCAACAGCGCATCGCCGGCGGCTTCGTGGAAATGCGGCAGCCAGGCGGGCGCGGCAATGACGTCGCCGCGGCTCCACTCGAAGCGCTCGCCGTCGACGGTCGTTGCGCCCGTACCCTGGACCACGGCGTAGATGTTGTTCGCGGTGGTGCGGTAGGGCGCCGTTTTGACTTTCGGCGCGAGCCGCATCATGTGCAGCCCGATCGTGTCCATCGCCGGATTGCCAAGTTCGACGTGCGTGCCGAACCGCCCGGCCGGCTCTTGTGCCGTGGCGTCGAGGCGCTTGATCGTCTCGCTGATCGGGAACACGAACGGCGAATCCTTGGTCGGCGGCGCAGTCTCGAACGCCTCGTGGGTTTTTTCCTCTTCGGCGGGCTCGAAAAACATCGGCTCGAGCAGTTGCACCAGCGGCACATCGAGGAAATCGAGCCAGTAGGCGCAGGAGCGGCTGTCGTTGCCATGGCCATGGCTCGACCAGTTCGGCGTCAACAGCACATCGCCCGGTTCCATCGCGATCTTGACGCCATCCACCTCCGTATAGGTGCCCGCCTCGGAGTCGAGGATCAGCCGCAGCGCGTTCGGCGTGTGGCGATGCGCGCGCGCCCATTCGCCCGGCATGATCATCTGATAGGCGGCGACCATGGTGCGCACGGTACCGTAGCTGTTCGTCGTCGCCGGATTGAACAGGATGAGATTGCGCCGTTCGGCGAGCTCGGTATTGATCAGGCGGCCGGCGGCATCGAGCGCGCCGTGCGCCTGCTCGTATTTCCAATGCGCCGGCGCGAAATTTCTGCGCGGGGCGGGCCATAGCGACGGCGTCTCCTTGGCCCAGCCGGGCGCAATGCCAATTGCGCCGAGCTTGCCGTAGAGCTCTTCGAGTGTGCCGGATTTTGCGAGATCGTCTCGGGAGGGGATCTTCATCGGATGCCTCGTCGGTGATGGCCTATAGTCTAGCCGGAATATTTGCCGCTTGCACCGGCGCCTTTCGGCATGGCTGCTTCAAATCTTCGCCGCACCGCGCGCGACGTCGATAATGCGCAGCGCATCCTCCGGAATGCCGTCGGCGCGCCAGGCGACATGTCCGTCGGGGCGTACCAGCACGAATTTGCGCTGATAGAGCGCGGCAATGTCCGGCTCGGCAATTGCGGCAAAGCTGATCGGCACGTTGCGCTGTTGGGCGGCGTTAAGGAGCGGGGCGGCCTCGTTGGCACGGGCATTGAAGCCCAGCAGCATGAAGCCGCGGCCGAACAGATCGAGGGTCGAGCGCCCGTCGGCCAGGAAGGCGTGCGGGGCGCGGTGCCCGGGCCGCGCCGTCGGCACATAGTTTCGCTGGTCGTCGGGCGGAGCCTCCGATCCGTCCGGCCAACAGATCGGCGAACCCTCGTAGCGATAGCCGAGATGGGCGCCGAGCGTGAACCACTCGCGGCTCATGGTCTCGCTGAACTCCCGTCCTACTTTCGCGCGTATCGCCTCACCCTGCGGCGTGTCGTCCAAAAGGTCCGGGTGAGGGGGGATCGAAAGCATGCGCCGAAGGTTGCCGCTCGCCTCGGCGACATTGCGGGTGCCGATGGGCTGCCGCTCGACGCTGTAGGAATCGAGCAAGCCATCGCCGCCCCAGCCTTCGATCACGGCGGCCAGCTTCCAGGACAGATCGACGGCGTCCTGGATGCCGGTATTCATGCCGAAACCGCCGGTTGGCGACATCACGTGCGCGGCGTCGCCGGCAATAAAGCCGCGGCCGCCACGATAGCGATCGGCTACCAGTTCGCGCCGCACCCACGGCACCACGCTCAAGATCTCGAACTCGAAATTACAGCCGACGGCGCGGCGGATCGCCGCCTCGATCTCATCGGTGGTGTATTCGCGCTGATCCGAGCCGCCGATGATGGAGAAACGCCACTGGTCCCGACCGTTGATGGCGACGATCGTCGACCAGGTGCCTTCCGGGCCGATGAAGATGTGGCGGTAAGCCTTGCCCTTGTCGTGCAGCGAGAGCAGATGCGGGCAGCGGAAGATCACGTTCGTGGTGTAGGTCAGGACCGGCGTACCGCGCATCGCAATACCGAGCGTCTCGCGCACCAGGCTGCGTGCCCCGTCGCAGCCGACAATGTAACGCGCGGCGATGTCTTCGCGCGCGCCGGTCTCGGCATTTTCGATCGTGGCGGTCACGAGGTCGGCGGTCTGCGTGAATGAGATGAGTCGCGTGCGGTAGCGCATCGTGACGGTTTTTTGCGATGCCGCGAACGCGCGCAAGATCGGATCGAACATGTTCTGCGGGCAGCGTTCGCGGCGCTGCGGGCTTTCCTTCGGCGGCGGCGCCTGGCCGATGCCGGGAAAGCGTTCGCGTCCGAGTTCGTAGCCGGTAAGGCTCGTCAGGTAGATATTGTCCTGCGCGTAATCGCGCGGATAGGGCGACGCTTCGACCGCCGGCACCAGGCCCCAGCGCCGGCAAAACTCCATGGTGCGGACGCCGACCAAGTCCATGCGCGGCTGATAGATCGAGCCGTCGGTCTGTTCGATCAGCACACACGAGATGCCGCGCCAGCCGAGATCGCCGGCCAGCGCAAGGCCGACCGGGCCACCGCCGACGACGAGAACCGGTACGTCTTTTTCCTGCACCTTCGCTGCACCCACGCCAATCAAGAGCTTGTCTTCCCGCTGAAAACCCTAGCGATTACCACGATTTGCATTGTCGCAAGCCTTGGGTGATGAAATACTCAGGCGGGAGCAGCGCCAAGCGTTTTACCGCCAATCAGCCGGGTCCATGAGCAGAAAATTTGCCTGGGCATCTCTGCCCGACGAGCAACTGCTGAAAGTCCGCCTCAGGGACCTCCACGTGACGGTCGAGGGCACCTGGCTTGAGGACTGCCTGCTCACGCTCCATGACGAACTGGCCGAGCGCGGCCTTGCGGTGCGGCCCCATGCCTGGATCTCGAACGAGTGGTTCAGCCCGGAAAACACGCCGGGCATCGCCATGCCGTTCTTTCTCGCCCATCCGCGTCTGATGCGGCTGGAAAAGAAGATGATCATCGACGTCGAGGGCGGCACCTGGAATTCGTGCATGGCCATCATTCGGCACGAAGCCGGCCATGTCGTGCAGCACGCCTATCAGCTTTACCGCCGCCGCCGCTGGCAGCAGTTGTTCGGCCTGACATCGCAGCGCTATCCGCGTTACTACCAGCCGAATCCCGCCAGCCGGAATTACGTCCAGCATCTGCGGCTGTGGTACGCGCAAAGCCACCCCGACGAGGATTTTGCCGAAACGTTCGCGGTGTGGCTGCGGCCGCGCTCGGACTGGCGCAGGCGTTATATCGGCTGGCCGGCACTTACGAAACTTCGATACGTCGACGAGTTGATGGCCGAGATCGCCGGCAAGCAGCCGCTGCTGCGGCGCCGCGAACGGGTCGACCCGCTGAGCAAATTCAAGGAAACGCTCGGCGAATACTACCAGAGGAAGCGCGAACTTTATCTGGTCGATCCACCGAAGACCTACGATCGTGATCTGCGGCGGTTATTCTCCGCCGATCCAAAACATCGCCGTGCCGAGACGGCGGCTTCCTTCATCAGGCGCAATCGCACACGCGTGCGCGAGCTGGTCGCCAAATGGACGGGCGAATATCAGCTCACCTTCGATGCCGTGCTCGAGGACATGATCGCCCGCTGCCGCGAGCTCAAGCTGCGTGCTATCGGACCTGAGCGTGATCTCGTCATGGAATTCACGGTTCTGTTGACCGCAAAAACCATGCACGCACTGTTTGGTCCGTCGCGGCGAAGATGGATCGCGCTATGAAACGGCTCCGTGTTCTGGTGCTGCTTCATCCGGACCTCATGCCTCCGGATTCGTCCAAGGGCTACACCGAACAGCAAATCAACGAATGGAAAACCGAATACGACGTCGTGAAGACTTTGCGCGGCGCTGGGCACGATGTGAAACCGCTCGGCGTGGCTGACGAGCTCAAGCCGATCCGCGACGAGATCGAGACCTGGAAGCCAAACGTCGTCGTCACGCTGCTCGAGGAATTTCACGGCGAGGCGATCTACGATCAGAACGTCGCGAGCTTCCTCGAACTGATGCGCATTCCGTACACCGGCTGCAATCCGCGCGGCCTCATGCTGGCGCGCGGCAAGGATCTGGCCAAGACGCTGGTGCATTATCACCGCATTCCGGTGCCGGCCTTCACCGTATTTCCGATCGGCCGCAAGACGCGGCGTCCGGCGCGGTTGGCGCTGCCCCTGATCGTCAAGAGCCTGAATGAGGACGGCTCCTACGGGATTTCGCAAGCCTCCGTCGTCGATACCGACGACAAGCTCGTCGAGCGTGTCGGTTTCATCCATGATCGCATCGGCACGCCCGCAATCGTCGAGCAATATATCGAGGGCCGCGAGATCTATGTCGGCGTCATCGGTAACGACCGGCTTCGCGTGCTGCCGGTGTGGGAACTGACGTTCGGCAACATGGCCGAGGGCGACTGGCCGATCGCCACCGAAAAGGTCAAGCACGACCCCGATTATCAGGAGCGTCGGCAAATCCTGCACGGGCCGGCGAAAAATCTCGCACCGGAGCTGATTGTCCGCATTCAGCGCATGGCAAAGCGGATCTATCGCACGCTGGAACTCGACGGCTATGCGCGCATCGATTTCCGGCTGGCGGCCGACGGGACGCCGTATTTCCTCGAAGCCAATCCGAACCCCGAAATCGCCGAGAGCCAGGAATTTGCCGCAGCCGCCAAGCACGACGGCATCAAATATCCCGATCTTTTGCATCGCATTCTGGCGCTGGGGATGAAGCGGCGTGGCGTGGGCCCGGTTGCGGCGGCTTAAACTTGGAACCGTTCCAAAGAGCTTGCGCAGAAGCGCCGGAAAGCGGATATTAGTTACGATCGCGACCAATTACTTGGCGGGGCGCCTGGAAGCGCGCGTTTTGAGAGACCCAATGACGCAAGACACCAAGACCCGCAAGGCGGACAGCCGGATCGCGCAGGCCGAGGCGTCGCTGCAGTACCAGCCCGGCTTCGGCAACCATTTCGTCTCCGAGGCGGTACCGGGTGCGTTGCCAGTCGGCCGCAACTCGCCGCAGCATCCGCCGCATGGCCTCTATGCCGAGCTGATCTCGGGTACCTCGTTCACCACCGCGCGCGCGGAAAACCGCCGCACCTGGACTTACCGCATCCAGCCTTCTGTCGTGCATCGGCCCTATGCGCGTATCGATAACGGGCTGATCCGCAGCGCGCCCTTCAACGATATCGACGCGAAGCCGACGCAATTGCGCTGGAGTCCGATTCCGATTCCGAAGAAACCGACCGATTTCGTCGAGGGCATTGTCACGTTCGGCGGCAACGGTGACGTAGCGACCCAGGTCGGCATGTGCGTGCATCTCTATGCTGCCAATCGCTCGATGACGGACCGTTGTTTCTACAACGCGGACGGCGAAATGCTGATCGTGCCGCAATTGGGCCGCGTGCGGTTTGTCACGGAGCTGGGTGTCATCGAAGCACGCGCTGGCGAGATCGTCATCATTCCGCGCGGTCTTCGCTTTCGTGTCGAGCTGCCGGATGGACCGTCACGCGGCTACATTTGCGAGAATTACGGCGTCGCGCTACGGCTGCCGGAACTCGGCCCGCTCGGCTCGAACGGCCTTGCCAATACGCGGGACTTCCTCAGCCCCGTTGCAGCCTATGAGGACACCAAGGCGCCGTGCGGCGTGGTCGCTAAATTCCAAGGCAACCTCTGGGCAGCGGAGATGGATCATTCGCCGCTCAACGTCGTCGCCTGGCACGGCAATTTTGCGCCGTACAAATACGATCTCGCCCGTTTCATGGTGATTGGCACGGTGAGCTTCGATCATCCCGACCCGTCGATCTACAGCGTGCTCACCGCGCCCTCCGACGTGCCCGGCACCGCCAACATCGATTTTGTGATCTTCCCGCCGCGTTGGCTGGTCGGCGAGGACACGTTCCGTCCACCGTGGTTCCACCGCAACGTCATGACTGAGTTCATGGGATTGCTGTACGGCGCCTATGACGCCAAGGCGGAGGGCTTTCTCCCCGGCGGCGCCAGCCTTCACAATTGCATGACCGCGCACGGCCCCGATGCCGAAACCTGGGAGCGTGCGACAAACGCGCAACTCAAGCCGCATAAGATCGAAGATACCATGGCGTTCATGTTCGAGAGCCGTTACGCCATGCGGCTCACCCGCTACGCCATCGAGTCGTCGGAACTGCAAAACGATTATTTCGAAGGCTGGCAGGGGCTGGAGAAGCATTTCAAGCCGCGCTAGGCGAAGCCGGGTCTGGCCGAGCCGATCTATCTTCCGGCTGGATCGGCCCAAGGCGTTCCTTGCCGTGAGACCGGGAAGTATCGCGACATCATTATCAAGGCAGGAATTCCGCAAATCGACCAGCTTCGCGGCCTTCGCTCATTGTGCGCGTGCCGAACACGGCTCCGCCGAGCTTCCGCCAAAAAGACAGTAATCTTCAGATCGGCTTTTGCGCTATAGTCAGCTCAGGCGATCGCGACCGCGGCAGGAAAGACGATACGGATGATCGAGCCACGCCAAATTCGGGTCGAGGCGTCCTCGTTTTGTCAGCTGCGATGTCCCTCCTGTCCGACCACGAGCGGACATATTCACCCCGCGATCGGCAGCGGGTTTTTGGAATTTGAGAATTTCCGAGAGCTTCTGGACGATAACCCGCGCGTGGAACTGGTCGAGATTTCAAATTACGGGGAAGTTTTCCTCAATCCTCACCTTTTGCGGATTCTGGAATACGCCACCAGAAAGGCGTTGTTATTTCCATCGCCAATGGCGCCAACCTGAATCACGCCAAAAACGAGGTTCTCGAAGGACTGGTCAAATACCGCGTGCGAGCCCTGACCTGCTCAATCGACGGCGCCAGCCAGGAAAGCTACCGAAAATATCGGGTTCGCGGCGATTTTGATGCGGTCATACGCAACATTGAAATCCTCAACTCCTATAAACGCCGCTATGAGTCGGACATTCCTCGTCTCAGATGGCAGTTCGTGGTCTTTGGTCACAACGAGCATGAAATTCCGGCCGCGTGCGCATTGGCGGAAAAAATGGGCATGGAATTCCATTCGAAGTTGAGTTGGGATTCGAAAATATCGCCCATCCGCGACCGCGAGTTCGTGCGCAGTCAGACGGGCTGGCAATCCTTCACCAGAGAAGAATACGAGCATGAACACGGGAAAAAATTCGGAAGCAGGATTTGCCAGCAACTCTGGGATGATCCCCAGATCAACTGGAACGGAAAAGTTCTTGGTTGCTGTCGCAATTTTTGGGGCGATTTCGGCGGCAACGCATTTACCGACGGCCTTGTGAACAGTATCAACAACAAAAAAATGGAGTATGCGCGAAAAATGTTGAGCGGCCAGGCATCGGCGAGACACGATATTCCGTGCTCCACCTGCGAAATTTATGTCTCAATGCGGCAAAGCTCCAAATTCCTCCTCAAGGATTAGCCTCGATCCAACTTGCGTCGATGCGGCAGCGTGACACGGCGCATGGCAACGCGTCGGGCGAGAAGGTAGGTTAATTATATTGACCGGCGACATCCGGGCGCTGCAACAAAAAGGGGGGCAAATGAAAGGGGAGGGCGGCTCGACCAGGCTGACGGTGCTCCTTGCGGCCTTTGCCACATGCGTGGCTGGCTGCGCAGCTTTGCTTCCCTGGGCCGCCAAGGCAGACGACTACCCGAACCGGCCGATCGTTCTAGTCATTCCGCTGCCGCCAGGCGGCACCAACGACATCATGGCGCGATCGGTCTCGGACAAGATGAGCGCCGCGCTCGGCCAGCGGATCGTCATCGAGAACCGCAATGCCGGCGGTAGCGGCACGGTGGGCACCCGCGAGGTCGCGCATGCAGCGCCGGACGGTTACACGATCATCCTCGGCTATACATCAACGCTTGCGACGGGACCCAATCTCTACAAGAACGTAGGCTACGATCCGCGCAAGGATCTTGCGCCGATCGGTTTGATTGCGTCTGCGCCGGCGCTATTGTTGGTACACAAGGATTTACCGGCGCACAGTGTCGCCGAACTGATCGCACTGATGAAGGATTCGAAGGAACCGTTTCAGGTCGGAACGCCGGGCATCGGCACGGTCAACTATCTTGCCTCGGTGCTGTTCGCGCAGCAGGCCGGCGTCAAGGTCGAGCAAATCCCTGAGAAAGGCTCGAACCCGCTGATTACCGACATGATGGGCGGTTTCGTCAAGGTCGGCTTCAATCCGATACCGGTATCGCGCGCGGCGCTTGACGGCGGCTATATCCGCGCGCTCGCCGTGACCTCGCAAAAGCACTCCACGCTGATGCCCCAATTGCCGACGCTCGCCGAATCGGGCCTGCCCGGCTTCGACGCGACGTTGAGCTATGGGCTGCTCGCGCCGGCCGGCACGCCGCGGCCGATCGTCGAGCGCCTGAACAAGGCGCTGTTGGCGGCGCTGGCCAGCGACGACGTGCAAAAGCGTATCATTCTCGAAGGCGGAGAACCCGCGCCGACAACGCCGGAGGAACACGCCGCCATCATCGATCGCGAAGAGACCAAATGGTCGGCGGTGATCCGTGCCGCCGGCATCAAACCCGAATGACCAGCGAGGAAGGACCGGCCATGCTCAAGCGTTGCGCCGCGGCACTGTTGCTGTTGGGGCTGTGCAATCCCGCAGCGCGGGCCGAACAACAGACCGTCCATGTCCAACTGGTGAGGGCGCTAGCGCAGGCGCCGTATTACATCGCCGTCGCCAATGGCTATTTCGACAAGGAAGATATCACGGTCGAATCCGCCAATGTACGCAGCGCGCTCGACACGATCGCGCCGCTGGCGACCGGACAGCTCGATGTCAGCATTGGCGCAGCGACGGCAGGCTTCTTCAACGCCGCGCATCAAGGTTTCGACCTGCGCGTCGTCGCGGCGATGGGCTACCAGGGCCCGGTGATGGCGACGCAGCCGCTCATCCGCAAAGCGCTGTGGGATGACGGCACGGTCAGAAGCGGCAAAGATTTTCGCGGTCGCAAGGTCGCGGTCAACGCTCCCGGCGATATCACCGAGTATTTTTTTACCAAGACGGCAAAGAAGTACGGCATGACGCTCAAAGATATCAACATCGTGCCACTGGGCTTTGCCGAGCAGCTTGTGGCGTTCAAGAACGGCGCCATCGACGCCGGCTCCCTTCCGGAGCCTCTGTCCACGACGGCGCAAATGGCCGGCACCGCAGTGCTCGATGCGGCCGATGTCGGTGACGCCTCCGGGTCCATTACGACATTCGTATTCTTCGGCACCAAGTTCATGCACGACCGGCCGCAGATGGCGCTCGCCTTCCTGCGCGCACTGGTGCGCGGCGCCCGCAACGCGCAAGGCGCCTACCTGAAAGATCCCAAGATCGCGGCTTCGATCGCCGAGCAAACCGGGCTCAAGGTCGAAGCGGTCGAGGCCAGCACCCCCTATGCCGCCGATCCGAACCTCGACATCGCCAAATTCGAAGATGGCTTGCGCGACCAGGAAAAGGTTCACCGCGAGAACGGTCGCCTCAATTATACCGGTGACCTCGATTTCAGCAGTGTGATCGACCCAAGTCTCGTTCACCAAGCCGCCGCCAGCATCAAATAGGGACACGATGAAACGAATCAGCGGATCATCCGGACCGTCGCGCCGCCGCGTTCTCAAGAGCACTGGCGTGCTCGCTGCAGGCCTTGCAGCGCCCTCTATTCTTCGTGTTGGCTCGGCATATGCGGCGTATCCAGACCGTCCGGTAAAATTCGTCGTCGCCAACACGCCCGGCGGCCCGTCCGACATCGTCGCCCGCATCGTCACCGCGGCGCTTGATCAATCGACCGGCAAGACCTTCGTCGTTGAGAATCGCGGCGGCGCCGGCGGCAATATCGGTATGGAATATGTGGCTCGATCGGAGCCGGACGGCTATACCGTCCTGCTGGCGACCAACTCGTACTCGGTGAATTACGGGCTCTACAACCAGCTCCCCTATGACCCCTTTAAGGACTTCGTCGGCGTCAGCGAACTGGCGACCTCGCCGAATACGTTCGTGGTGCGCTCCGAGCTGTCCGCAAAAACGATCAAGGATTTTATCGCGCTCGCCCGCGCCAATCCCGAAAAATTCAACTGTGCGACGCCACCGATCGGCACGACGTCGCAACTGCAGTTGGAGCTTCTGAAAATCCGCGAAAAGCTGCCGAAGCTGGAAGATGTGGTCTACAAGGGCGGTGGCGACGCCATTGCGGCGCTGCTGAGCGGTACCGCGCAGCTCTGTTCAGGCTCGCTGCCGCCGGCTTTGCCGCACATCTCGGCCGGAACGCTGCGCTGCCTCGCGGTCACTGGCGATGCCCGCTGGCCCGGCATGCCCAACGTGCCCACGATGGAGGAAGCCGGCTACAAGGACTTCGTATTCGCGGTCGATTGCGTGCTGCTGGCTCCTGCGAGGACTCCGCCAGAAAGCGTCAAATGGCTGGAGATGGAGACCCTCAAAGTCCTTGCAGCACCCGATACCAGCGAAAAGCTGGTCAAGGCCGGCTTTCAAGTGCGCGTGAAGGGCGCTGATGCGGCCTGGGCGCGGGTCATGAAGGAAGTCGATATGTTCAAGACGATCATCGATCAGGCGGGTGTTCAAAAGCTCTAGTGCCGCTGCGGAGTGCTGTTTCATCATGAATTTTGATTTTACCGACGAGCAGAAATTATTCGCCGAATCCGTGCGCCGCTTCGCTCGCGAACATCTTGCGGTCGATGCGCTCAAACGCGCACACGAAGCGGGCTTTCCCTACGATGTGGCGCGCCTCATGGCGAAGCAGGGCCTGATGGGCATATCGCTGCCGCAGGAGGATGGCGGCCAGGGCGGCACGCTGATGGACGCCGTGATCGCCATCGAGCAGGTGGCCGCTGTCTGTCCGCGCAGCGCCGACGTGGTGCAGTTCGGCAATTTCGGTCCGATCCGGACTTTCGCGGAATACGGTACGGCGGCGCAGAAGAAACGCTGGCTCGGCGAACTGCTGGCCGGCCGTCTCGTCATGAGCCTCGGCATGACCGAGCCGGATGCGGGCTCGGCGGTGACCGACCTGAAAACCAGCGCACGCCAGGACGGGTCGCATTACGTCATCAACGGCAGCAAGGTGTTCTCGACCTTCAGTCCCGACGCGCAAATTTTTCTGATCTATGTGCGCTTCGGCCCCGGTCTCGACGGCATCGGTTCGGTGCTGATCGAACGCGATTCTCCGGGCTTTACTATCGGATCGCCGTCGGAATTCATGAGCGGGGAGGAATGGTGCGAATTGCATTTCAGCGATTGCCGCATCCCGGCGGAGAATGTGCTGCTTGGACCTGGCGGCTTCAAGAAACAGATGGCCGGATTTAACGTCGAACGGCTTGGCAATACCGCCCGGGCGCTGGCATGCGGCCGCTATGCCTTCACGGCGGCACGTAATTACGCGGCGACGCGCGAGCAATTCGACCGGCCGCTTTGCGAGTTCCAGGGTCTGCAATGGAAGTTTGCCGATATGGCGATCAAGCTCGAGAGCGCGCAGCTTTTGCTTTATCGCGCCGCGACCAACGCCGATCGCGGGCTGCCGTCGGCGTACGAGACTGCAATCGCCAAGACGGCGTGCAATCAGGCCGGTTTCGAAGTGGCAAGCGAAGCCGTGCAGATCATGGGCGCGATGGGTTTCTCCCGCGAGACGCTCGTTGAATATTGCATGCGCCGCACCCGCGGCTGGATGATTGCGGGCGGCTCGATCGAAATGCTCAAAAACCGCATTGCCGAGCACGTCTTCGATCGGCGCTTCGATCAGCGCCAACGCCAGTCCGCCAAGGCCGGTTGAACTGGTCGATTGGCGGGATCCGCGGAATTAGGGAATACCCTGTGCGATTCGTCGAGATACAAGATGTCGTTTGGGCGCAGATCGTCGAAAATATCGCCGTTACGGCGTACGTATAAAATCGAGACCGCCTGGATTGAAAGCCGGCGAATGTTCAGCTTCGGCCGTACCGATCGTTGATGCGCACGATATCGTCTTCGCCGAGATAACTTCCGGCCTGAACCTCGATCAGTTCGAGCGGAATCTTTCCCGGATTGGCAAGCCTATGAACGCTGCCGATGGGAATATAAGTGGATTCGTTTTCGTGGATGGTCCGGATTTCGGATCCGATCGTGACTTCCGCCGTCCCACGGACTACCACCCAATGTTCGGAGCGGTGGAAGTGCTTTTGCAGCGACAGCATGGCATTCGGCTTCACGACGATACGCTTGACCTGATAGCGCGAGCCGGTGTCGACACCCTGGTAATAGCCCCAAGGCCGGTAAACCCGCAAATGTGTGATGGCTTGTTCGCGGTTTTGCGCCTTCAATTTCTCGACGAGATCTTTGACCTGTTCGGACTTTTCCCGCGACGTCACCAGCACGGCGTCCGGTGTCGTGACGACGATCACATTGTCCAGTCCGACCACCGCCGTGAAGATAGTCTCGTCCGAATACGCCAGACTATTGTGGCTGTCGAGGAATGCGACGGAACCGCTTGACGTGTTGCCATCGGTATCGTGGCCGAGTACGTCCCAGACGGCGCTCCAACTGCCGATATCCGACCAGCCGCAATCGACGGGAACCACCGCCGCGCGATCGGTACGCTCCATCACGGCATAGTCGATGGATTTCTTTGGCGCCCCGGCGAATGCTTCGGTAGGCAATCGCAGGAAATCGAGGTCACGTGTCATGCCATCGACCGCCGCCTCGGCGGCCTTGGCGATGTCCGGCTCAAATTGCACGAGCTCGTTGAGCATGATGTCGGCGCGAAAAACGAAGTTACCGCTGTTCCAGAGATAACGATCGGCAATGTATCGGCCGGCCGTGGCGGCGTCGGGCTTCTCTACGAAAGATTCCACCGTGCGAACCGCGCTGCCATTGAGCGCCGCGCCGGGCCGGATATAGCCGTAATTCGTTGCCGCAAATGTCGGGTTTATGCCAAAGGTTACGATCCGTCCGTCAGCCGCCGCAAAGACGGCTTCGCGGCACGCGCGTGAAAAGGCCTCGTGATCGCGCACGATGTGATCGGCGGCAAGGACAAGGAGAGTCGCCGCCGGATCGCGTTTGGTGGCGAGCACCGCGGCGATAGCCACGGCCATCGCGGAGTCGCGCCGTAGCGGTTCGAGCACGATGTCGCCTTCGACGGCGCATTCGCGCATTTGCTCGGCGACGACGAAGCGGAAATCGGAATTGGTGATGATGATTGGCCGATCGAACAACGGATCGTTGCCGATCCTTGCGAGAACCTGCTGAAAGGTGGAGCGCTCGCCGACCAGCGCAACGAACTGCTTGGGCATGCTTTCGCGTGACACCGGCCAAAGCCGCGTGCCAGCGCCGCCACACATAATCACGGGAATCAGACGCGAATCGCTCATCTGCATTACAATTGTTCGTTTCAGGATTTACTAACACGAGAAGCCTTATAAAGCTATTATCAGCACAGATGCACGACGGATTGGCGGGGAAGCGATCGACGAAACTAAGCCGTATTTGCGCGGACGTATTTTCCTTTACGGGAGCGGAGGTGGCGCTCGGCGGGTCAAAGTTCTGACGAGCATCATTTTCATGCGACTTGCGACCCGGCCAATATTGCTTGCCGCCGAAAGAAGAGGAATGGGACTCCAATGACGAGAACGCATTGTAGCGGCCAGATGGTCATCACATAGCGCGGCACAGCCGCGCCGGTGCCGGCAATGAGCAAAAAGTAAAGTTGCACCGATATGGATATATAGGCGAGGGCGGATAGTTGCGGCGACCGCCGCACGAGCGCGGCGAAAATCACCGAAAGGGATGACAGGGCGACGGCGCCTAAAATCGCGAACTTGAGAATATAGGCCCATGTCGGAACAATCTTTACCGCGCTCTGCAGGAGATCAAGGTTTTGCAGGCCATATTGTCCAAAGCCATCCATGGCTGCCGTAGAATTGGCTTCGGTGTTGAGCGTCACCAGGAACCACAGCCCGTAGAATTCGTGGAAAACCTTGTCGGCAAATTCCCACGGTTTCAGCCAGACTATCCGACGCGCCAATTGTCCACTGAGACGATCGATGGCAAGATCGCGCCAATAGGGCGAGTGCGTCATCCAAACGCTAGGGTTTGCGTCCACGGTTTCAATCGCCACTTGCCCGGCCGGCGTTCCTAAAATTGCCGTGAAATATCGAGCCAGCGCGCGTTGCTCCCAATTTTGGGCGTGCTGGACGCCTTCGCGCAGCGGACGCAACTCATCATAGGTTTTTGACGTGATTGCGGGGTCGAAACCCGGAATGCGCGCCGGCAACATGATCGCAATGCTCGAGACCAAAACCTTGTTGCCGAGGGTTTGGATCCCGAAATAGCCGCGGGAAAGCTGATTGCCGAGGCAGGCTAGAAAGATCGGCGCGATCGCGACTATCGCGACGAGCGCGGTGCGCCGGATACGGTCCTTCCGCCAAAGAATGGCGATCCACGGAAGCGCAAAAAGGAAGGAATATCCGACAGGGCGCACCAGCACGGCGAACCCCAGCATCAACCCGCTCAGCCCCAGCCAGACTCTGCGTGGGTCGTCGATTGCGTAGAGCAAAAAAGCAACGTGCGCCAATACCAGCGATATAAAAAGGCTATCGGCCATGATGCCGCCCGGGTAGCGCATGAGAAATACATTGCCGAAGATCGCCAGCGCCAGAGTGAACGCGGGCCAAGGCGAACGCAGGAGGAGAGCGAACGCGTCGCAAATCGCTGCCACTGCCGCGACCAGCAGCAGATATTGCACCGGCGGCAGAAGCTCGTAGTCAGGCGACATTTCGGCAACAAGGGACACAAAAAATGGATATCCGGGCGAACGATCCGGCGACCATGCAATGTAGGAGGCGGAATCCGACTGGGTGAGCGGTATGCCGATCTTGAGCAAAGTAACAGCTGCCACGGTTAGGCAGCCCAATATGCCGACGAAGATCGCTAGCGTAAGCCTTCGCGACATCCGTTCGATCTTTCTCGTGATTTATCCATAAAAGCCGGAATGAAAGCGCTTGTGCCTGAGCGTCTTGCTCTCACGCGACGTTCGGGCGGCGGATCGCTCATCGACAGCCTAATCACAAACCAGAAAACGTCACAGCGGTCCTTCTCCTATGCGGGCCGCGCGATCTCCAGGAGTACACGGCCGGCACTGCCGCTGCGGACAACGTCGAGGGCCTTGTTGATTTCGTCGAGCGGGAATTCGTGCGTAATCAGCCCTTCCAGCGACAGGCGCCCTGCTTTGTTGAGGCGGATCAGGCGGGGAATGTCGACCTGAGGCGCCGCGTCACCGCCATGCGATCCGGTGAGGATTTTGTTGAAATGGATTGGCAGCGTGTAGATCGTGACTTTCTCGCTTGGCACGCCGACCAAAACGCACGTTCCATCCGCATGTGTCAGATTATAGGCAAGCTCGATGACCGACTTTGCTCCGGTCGTTTCGATCACCTTGTCCGGTCCTTGGGATCCGACGATTTTGCGGATTTCAGCGTCCATGTCGGCCACCTTGGAGGCGTCAAGGCAATGTGTAGCGCCGCGCGCCCTGGCCATTTGCAGCTTACTGTCGACAAGATCGATCGCGACGATCGGATTCGCTCCGGCCAATTCCGCGAATTGCACAACGTTCAAGCCGACGCCCCCGACTCCGAACACGACAACTGATTCACCGATCTTGACCTTGGCGTCGTTGTTGATCACGCCTGCGGCCGTCGTCACCGCGCAACCGAGCAAGGGCGCAAGTTTGAGATCGTAGTCGCCACCGATCACCGTCAAGCGGTTTTCGGATATGACGGCATATTCGTTGAAAGTCGTGACCCAGCCCGCGTTCAGCTTGGCGCCGCGCCATTGGTAGGCCGGCGGCTGGCACTGTATTCCGAGGCTCGGCCGCCAGTGCAGTACGACGGTGTCGCCGGGTTTGACGTGAGTAACGCCGGGGCCGGCCTCGACCACCTGGCCGGAAGCCTCATGGCCAAGCAGGTGCGGCAAGAACTTGTCGGGACCCTTGGCGGCTTGAATCTCGTTGATCTGAGCGCCGCAGATCGTACTGTATAAAATCTTGACCAGCACTTGGCCGGCGTTGAGTTCGTCCGGAAATTTGATCTCGTCGATCACAAGCGGCTTGCGCGATTCTACGAGGATTGCCGCCTTCGCGTTTTTCACCTTCATTGAGAGCGCCCGCTATTCGAAATAGATGAACTCATAATCGCCCGAATAGCCGAAATAATTATACAACCAAATCCATTCGGCGGTGTGCAGTATGGATTCCGCCGTCAGAGCCCAGCATTCGAGATTGAACTGCTCGAGCTCGGTCCGATAGCCCTCGACCATGATGTATTTGTTTTTGCCGACCCGTTCGATTTCCTTTACCGCAGTTTCGAGTTCGAAAAGGCGCAGATTATGCAGCGTGCCCAGCGATATCACCAGATCGAAATGATCATCGCCGTATGGGTATCGATCCTGTGCGCGATAGCGGAACAGGTGGGGCTTTATCTCGTCGCGTGCGTCGGCAAGACCATGGTGCGAGATATCAAAGCCGGTAACCTCGAGCTGTGGCAGCAGTTTCTTCATTTCGTAAAGAAGAAACGCCTTGCCGCACCCGACATCCAATACCTTCGATCCGTTTTTCAAGCCGTATATGTCGATGAGCGCCTGAGCCACCGGCTTCCAGCGCCCCTCAATGAACTTGTAACCGCCGTAGCCGTATCGCCGATCGCCATCCCAGTAATCGAATTCGTACTCCTTCGCCTTCAGCATGCAGTGGACTTTGTCGTCGACCATCCGGGCGAGGTAGTCGCGCTTCGTCGCCTTGTGCAAAGGCGTCACGATATTCAGCATCCGTCCCATTCTGGTGCCTCGTTAAGCCGCGACCCGGCAGGCCATTCACAACGACGAGCGAGTGGTCTTCACAATGTTGCGTCCTCGTCGCCGGCGATGGCGCCTTGACTATCGCTGCGGCGGGAGAATCCATGATCCCGGGCGGGAACAGGCTGGCCTTTTAGCCACACGAATGAAGATTGACAAGCGCAATGACTGGGCGGTTGCGGCGCCTGAATCTTGGCCGATTACCGGTGCAATTAGGATCAGGTGCCGGCAACGAAATAAGATGACAGCCGCTTCAAGATATTCTGCGCAAGAAGGTCCACGGCACGATCTTCGGCATTGCGCCAGGCGCGTTGCCGGGCGAACCGTTGTTCAGAGCCCGGTACGTCGTAGGATGCGCGCGCAAACGCCAAATCGCTTAAAACCACCTTTTTTGTTTCTATCTCGGTCAGTGAAAAGGTCGCGTTGATCGCTTCCAGTTCGGCGTCGGGCCTGCCGCTCGACACGTCCACTATGACCGACGTTCTGCCGACGCCGGCAAATTTGACATCGAGGCGATAGATTGGCGTCCCCGGATTGGCGCCGCCGTTGAGGTCGTAAACCAGCGCATTGCGCAGCGCAACCGCGAGCCGGGCTTGAGGCGTTCCCTGCGGCGCCACGATGTCGGGGATTTGGATGGAGCCAAGTTTGTCGCGAACGGTGTCGCCCGCGGAGATTTTTTGGTCGCCATAGAGTGGCTGAAAGCAGCCAGCGTTGACAGCGCCTAGCGTGACAACAACGACAAGCCCGACGAACTGCCGCAATAGTGCGCTATCTCCGCCCCAGCGCATTCGCATCGATGCAACCCCAACAGCCCAGTTCTGTAACCTGGAAATCTTAACACATTCACGCGCGGCCCCTTTGCGCGTAACGGGCGTACCAGCAAGGCAATGATTGCTCAATATAAGGGCAATACTAGGGCGGTCCAAGAGCGGCGTAGTGCGGCCCGGTCGGGCGACAGACTTACCTCACCGAAGACGCGGAAACGCTCAAGATTCGCACAAAAATAGAGCATTTCCCGGGGACGGGACTTTCGCTATCTTCGTGTTCTCAGGACAAGCAAACCGCCCGTTTTTATCGCCGGACGATCATGATACGAGACCGATTCGCCGGCTATCGAACTCGATGTGGGACAGCGGCGACATGTATCTATTGATTGGTGGCGACTCGGAGATCGGATCGGCGACCTACCGCCACCTCAGGCGTAGCGGACATGCGGTCCAAGCGACGACGCGTCGGCGAAATGCGGTTTCGCCAGATCGACCATTCTTCGACATTTTGCATTCGCTCGATGAGTGGCAACTTCCACGCGATTCGGACGCCGTCTGTGTCTTCCTGGCAGTTGCACGACTACGCGACTGCGCCGCCGATCCAGTTGGATCCGCCAACGTCAATATCACGCAAACGCTCCGACTGCTTGACCGGCTGATTGCTGAAGGGGTCTACACACTCTTTCTGTCATCCAACCAGGTTTTCGATGGGGATACTCCCAATGTACCGGCGGACCATCCATTTCGTCCGCTCAGTGAGTATGGTCGTCAGAAAATCCAGGCGGAGGCGGCCATTCTTGAGCGTATGGCAAAAGGAGCACCGCTTGGTATCCTGAGAATTTCCAAGGCTCTGTCGCCCGACTACCAGCTTTTCCAAGACTGGATCGAGGCATTGTTGAGTGGAGAACCCTTTCAAGCATTCGACGACATGACTTTCGCTCCGGTACCCATCGGCTTAGCGGTCCGCGCTGTAACCGCCCTACTGGAAGACAAAAAGCCGGGCGTATTTCAGCTTTCGGGTCCGCGCGATGTCACTTATGCCGAAGTCGGCCGTCACTTTGCGAAAGAGCTCGGCGTCAGCCCGGATCTGATCCAGCCGGTAAGCGCGTATTCGGCGGGCATGCCCGAAGGGTCCACACCGCAGAACACCACGCTCGACAGCACGCTTTTGCGAGAGCGTTATGGAGTGACTGTTCCGGATGTTTGGGAAACGCTCGTTCCGGTGCTGGAAACCGGAAAAAGCAGGTTCGCGCATCGCCATTTACCAGGTGCCAAGCTGATCAAAATGGGCGACCTGTCCAAGGTCGCTGAAGGCGTCTATTACTCGCGATATCCGCTCCCTTTGGTAAACGCGGAGGTGATCGAGTTTTTGAAGCAAGTGGCCAGCACGTCGCCACTTCGCCGCGCCCGGTTCTGTGCCCACCCATCGCCGGACGCAGAACAGCACGATATGCTGATCGTCAGTCACCGTGACACCTACGTCACACCGCATCGGCATCTCAGCAATTCGGAAACGTTCGTCGTTCTTGAAGGAATCGTAGATATCATTCTATTCGACGAAAGCGGTGGAGTGGAGAAGACCGTCAAAATGGGGACGCCGGATTCTGGCTTGCCGTTTTTCTACCGCATGCCGCCCCGGCAATTTCACAGCCTTGCGATCAAGAGCGATCTTTTGGTGTTTTTGGAGAACACCAGGGGCCCGTTCGACTTGGACGACCGTGAACACGCAAGCTGGGCTCCTGATTACAACGACCAGGAAAACGGCAAAGCCTTTATCGATACTATTCTGCGGGATGCCGGCAAATTCTAAGCATGGTTCGGCATTCCACGCTTGCTTGATTGAGGACGGGTGCGCGGATGTCCGTCAACTGACGAGGGTGAAGATACTTCATTCACGCGTTTTTTTCTCGATCGTCGAACTCTCGTGCCGAGAACGGAGATCTCGCAGTGAGCCTGTGCCTCGTCTGCCGCTCCAATCAGACCGAATTGCTTTTGGACTTCGGCCGGCAACCGGTATCAAGCCATTTCATGGCCGCACCGGACCTGCCGTTTGTCGAGCACGATTTGGCCTTGGCATTCTGCCGTCACTGCGGCGTGGTGCAGCTTGCGCAGCCGTTTCCTTTTGCGGACCTGGTGCCACCTTACGAGTGGATGACCTATCGCGAGCCAGAGGACCATCTCGATACTGTGGTGGACAGAATTTGCAGGTTGCCCGGTCTGACCAAGGACTCGAAGATCGCCGGCATATCCTTCAAAGATGCGACCACGCTCCGGCGCATGCGCGATCGCGGTTATTCGAAGACATGGTCGCTCGATTTACGCGAAGATCTCGGCGCCGTCGGCCGCAACGCCAGTATTGAATCGATTCAGGCGCTGCTGACGCCTGCCAAGGCCGCCGAAATCGCGGCGCGCCGCGGCACGGTTGATCTGTTGATTGTCCGTCATATCCTGGAGCATGCGGAATCGCCGCATCGGCTCGTGATTGCCCTGTCAGCTCTGCTGTCTGCCGGCGGGCACATCGTTCTCGAAGTTCCGGACTGCACGGCCAATCTCAAACGGCAAGACTATTCCATGGTCTGGGAGGAGCATGCGATCTACTTCACTCCCGAGACGTTGCCGCAAGTGCTTCCGGCGGCGGGTTGCATCGATCGCGGTCACGAAATTCACCCGTTTCCATTCGAAGACGTGATCGTGCTTTATGCGCAAAAATCGAGCGCGGCGGGTGCAGCAGCCACGCCGCCGGCGGGTGCCATCGAGCGCAACGGCAGCCCGGCGCGTCAGTATGCGGCGGCATTCAACGATTGGACCGCGCGCTACCGGGCGGTCTTGGCGGAATTGACCGCTGATGGACGGCGCCTGGCGGCCTATGGCGCCGGTCATTTGACGTGTGCCTTCATAAATCTCCACGGCTTGTCTGATTATTTTGCGTTCGTTGTCGATGACACGCCGCACAAGCAAGGCCTGTACCTGCCGAAAGCACGCTTGCCGATCGTGCCTCGGACTTGTCTGGTTGCGGAAAAAATCAGCGCATGTCTGTTCGGCCTGACGCCGCAACTGGAGGACAGGATTATTGCCAACAACGGGGAGTTCTCGCGCGACGGAGGAAAATTCTACTCGATGTTTGTCGATAGTCCGCGCTCGATTAGGGGCTTATTGTAGTCGCCGTCCCACTGCTGGGCCGGGAACCGAGCGTTTCGCACCTGATGCACATGCCATTCAAAATCGGCGTTCTGGGCGGCGGCATGATGGCCCAAGTCGGTCACTTACCGTTTTACTCCAGCGATCCACGCTGCGTGCTGTCGTGTATCTGCGAAACGCGGCCTTCCTTGGTTGAAGCGCTGCGGCGGAAATTCGGCGAGCAGCGTGTCGTCACGGATCGCAAAGCTTTGCTTTCCGAGCACGGCATAGATGCCGTCATTGTCAGCGCGCCGCGTTCCGCCACTGGGCCATTGACGCTTGAGGCTCTTACCGCAGGCAAACACGTCCTGGCCGAGAAGCCGATGGCTCACAGTGTTGAGCAGGCCGAACAACTGGTAGCCGCGGCGTCTGCCAAAAAGCTCGTCTACGCAATCGGCTTCATGAAGCGGTACGATCCCGGCATTCAGGCCGCGAAAGCGCTGTTCGACCAAATCCAGATGGAGAGGCGGCTTGGCCGTCTGCTGCTCGCCCGATTCTACGATTTCTCGAATTCCTACGCAGTGCAACCACCGGAGCACACCCGCCCGGCAGAAAGCCGGATTGACCGCTTCGCGACGTGGCCGCTCTATCCGTCATGGTTGCCGGAACGGCATCGCGCCGCCTATGCCTGGTTCGCCAATGTCGCCAGTCACGACGTCAATCTGATTCGTTATTTCTTTCCCAAGGACATTGAAGTCGTCGCTGCATCCTGTGTCGCCGAGACCAGCGTTTTGGCGACGTTACGCTACGGCGAGACTTCGATTGCGTTGGAAGTTGCAAAATCCACCGCGGGGCTTTGGCTCGAGGGTATCGAACTGCTGTTCGAGCGAGGTCGGATGCGTGTCGTTATTCCCTCGCCCATGGCGACGGATGCGGTCAGCGAAGTCGTGCTGGACGATGAGCAGAAAAAAGTTACGGGCGAGCGTATCGAGGCCGGGCGCGGGTGGTCTTTCGCCCGTCAGGCGACTGGCTTCATCGATGCCCTGGCCGGGACGGCCGCTCCGTTAACGGCGGGCGAAGACGGTCTGGCAGATATAATACTGACGGAAGCACTCTGGCGGCGAGTGGCTGCGTAATCGCGATGTCCCAACTCATTACCGTTCGAAAGACCTGTCGGCTGTGCGGCTCGCCGCAGATCGCGCGCAGCATTCCGCTGGCGAAAGTTCCGATCGTATCGCCCAATGTCGGAACTGAATCGGACGAAGCCGGTTATCGGCTCACGCGCATCGTCGCCCCGCTCGATACTTATCTCTGCGAAGATTGCGGCCTTATTCAACTCATTCACGTGGTCGATCCAAGCCTCATTTACAGCAATTATTTGTACCGTACGGCGATCTCACTCGGCCTCGCCGAGCATTTCCGCGAACTGAGCAAAGCCGTTGTTGCGCGCGCCAGGCTCGAGCCAAACGACCTTGTCGTGGAATTCGGCAGTAACGATGGCACCCTGCTCGGTCATTTTCGCGATGCCGGCATGCGCGTGCAAGGCGTCGATCCCGCAAAGCGGATCGCCGCAGAGGCGACGGCCAGGGGTATCCCGACGCGCGCCGACTTTTTCAATCCCGATGTTGCGCGCGATATCGCGGCGAAGTCGGGTTTTGCCTGCGCCGTTCTTGCAAATAATGCGATGGCCAATATCGATGATCTCGCTACGATCTTCATGGGCGTCAAGGCAATCATGGCGCCGGACGGTGTATTCGTGTTCGAGACGCAATATGCGCTTGATGTGCTGGAATCGACGCTGCTCGATGTGATCTATCATGAGCACATTTCGACATTCTCCGTGCAGCCGGTGGTGCGCGCGCTCAAACAGTATGGCCTGGCCGTATTCGATGCGGAGCGGATTCAAACCAAAGGTGGCTCCATACGCTTCTGGGTGCAGCATGACGGCGGTCCATATACAGTAGGTGCCCGTGTGGCGGAGCTTATGGAGCTTGAGGTCCGTACCGGTCTTTACGATCTGAGCTATCACAAGAAGTTCGGTGAAAAGATCGGACAAATAAAGAGCCGATTACACCGCCTGATCGCCGAGGCGCGGGCGAGTGGCCGGCCCGTCGGGGCATACGGAATTTCCGTCGGGTGCGCCGCGCTGATTCATCAATTTGAACTCGAGGACAAGCTGGATGTTTTATTCGACGATACGCCGTTCAAGTCGCGACTGGATGGACCGGGCTATGATCTGCCGGTCTACACCGCGGATCGGGTCCTCGAACGAAACCCAGCGCTGATCGTTATTCTGGCCTGGCGTTATGCCGAACCGATCGCGCGCAAGCATGCAAAATATCTGGCGCAAGGCGGCCGGTTTGTTGTGCCGCTTCCCGATATCTCGGTCTTGACGTAACTCCGCCTAGCATATCGGGACCAGCCGGAATGAGTCTCACTCAATCAGATCAGACTGGTCCTGTGCGGACGGTCGTCATCCTGGGGGCTGGTGGATATCTTGGCAGCGCCCTTTGCCGGTTCTTCTATGGCCTTCCCCGATACAACGTCACGGCGCTGTTTCATGGAGCCCCGGACCATCGTTTTTTCGACCGGCATCTGATCGCTGACGCCTTCACCGGCAACTGGGTCGAGCAGGTTATGTCGCCGGCGCCGTTCGCATTGATCAATTGCGCCTTCGATTTTGCCGGAGTCGGCGAGGCGGATCCGGCAGCGAAATATGCCGCATTCGACCGCAGTCTCGCTGCACTGCGCGAATGTGGAATCGGGAAACTCATCAACATATCGAGCATGTCGGCTTTCTTCGGCTGCCGAACCGACTACGGTCGCGAAAAACTGTTCGTCGAAAGCCTGTTCGCCAAATACAACGGCGTGAACGTCCGCCCGGGATTGATCGCATCGTGGCGAAGGCCCGGCGCCGCGATGCTTCGCCTCATCGACATCACACGGGGGGCAAGCTTCGTCCCTATTTTGCAAGCGCGAAATTCCGGTTTCTATCTTTGCGATCTGGAAGCGCTTGTGCTCGGGCTCTTTCTGCTGCTCGATCTGCGGATCGGCAAGCCGCACACGCTGTCGTTCTGCTATCGCAATCGCCTCCCTCTCGATAAGATCGTGCAATTGATCGAGACGCGATACGCGATCGCCAGGCCCACGATTCCTGTTCCATGGCCGGCAGCTTACCTGCTGTTGCGCGTGAAAGAGGCGTTTCTGGGCAAATCCAAGATACGCGCCGACAGTATCCTCGATTTTGCCTATCCGGCGACCTCGGCGTCGGGCCGCCAGGCATTCGCCGGCGTCGTGGCGCGCTATCGCAGTGAACTCGAAACCATCGCCAGCGTCGAGCGGGCGCCGCCGGGATTCTACTTCTTGGAAGGACAGCAACGTCAGGGCGGATCGCGATCCTGCTGGCTCAAGGACAATGCCGGAGCCGCGGTACTGACGGCGCTAGGCCGCTTGGCCGATGCGTAGGGCGTTCGCCATCATGGTCAGGGTGTGATTGCGGGCGGGGACCGCCGGTACGACGGTGCCATCGACAACGAATACGTTTTGCGCGCCATAGGGCCGGCCGAGCAGGTCAGTCGCCGCCCGGTTCGGCTGCGCCGAATGGGGCAAAGCGCCGGCGGTCTTCGAGCCGCCGTACGACGTTATGCTGGCAGCCCGTTTGACGAATATGACGCCAAGCTTCCTCATCTCTTTCGTAAGCTGAACAAGCGCGGTATCCACGTACTTTGCGTTCTCGGGGTTCTGCTCGACCGATACGCGGATCGTGCCGTCCGAATCGCATTCGAGTCGCAGCCGGTGGCAGAAATCCGAATGCAAGTAGCCTTGTCCGGCGACCAGGAAGCGGTTAGCGAGGCCGACCAGCGCCTTGACCGGTCTTGATGCCAACGCGGCACTCTTCTCGGTTATGGCATCGGCGACCGCGGGATTGTTGAAATACAATTGAAAATGAGCCGGCTTTCTCTCGAACGGTATCCCCTTTAGATCGACCGAGAGGTGCGAAGAACCGTGATGTTCGGCTCTGCCAAACTCGGGCAAGGAACGGATGAAACCGGGAATCAGTATGCAGCTTGAATCCCGCGCGTGCAGCACCCGCGAGACATCATTTCCGGAATTCCACAATATCCGCAGCGTACCCATCATTCCGGCAGCCAAAAAAAGTTGTTTGGCGAGCACGACTTCAGCGCGCCGCTGCGGCCCGACGGTGGTATGGATTTCAATTCCTGCCGAAATTTCGCGAAATTTCTCGACCAAAACGCCGCCGGCATAGCGGAACCGCGGATTCCTCATAAAGACGGTCTCGATCGTGTGACGGCTGTTATAGGTGAAGCCGTAGACGCACCCATAGGCGCAAGCGTTACAGGCTTTGCATGCGCCGGAGATGGCAAGCGGCGTCGGATATATGTCGGCGCAGTCCGCACCGCCTGAATTACGCTCGGAACGGACAAGTACTTGGCGCGCTGCTGCTGAAATTTTCAGATGCGTGCCCGGGGCGAATATGTCCGCGCCGATTTCACGCTGCAGCAGCGCGCCGATCTGCGGATAGGCGGCCGTTATGCCGGTTCTCACTTCCGCCGGCCAATCGCCGATGTCGCCTGGGCTTGCCTTGAGCAAAGCGCAACCCCAAAGCGTCGACAGGCCGCCGAATGCATGTGATCCATACAGCAGCATCCGTTCGGGCGCGTCGATTTTCGGATCGAGGTAGTACGGAAACGCCGAGCCGAAGATTCGCTTGGGCGGAAGTCCCGGATCGGTCTTGAAGTCAACACGCTGGATGAGCGTCTTGTCGGCCTTCGACCACTGAGCCGGCTCCTGCCGGGCCATGCGCTCGATTACTGTGGCGGTGCCGTTGTCGAGGGTCTCGCCGATGTCGAGCATGAGCACTTGCAGGCCGCGTTCGAGCAGCGCATGGGTGACGCTAATCGAGTTTGGGCCGCTGCCAACGACGACGCGCAGGTCAGTCATGCTCGCTTAACTGGTTGCTCGAGGCCGGGTGAACGAAACATATACCGTTTCCCGCCCGAACAGCGCCGCGAAACTCTGCATGTTTCTGATCATGTCCCCGTCGAGCGCCGGATGGCTCCAGACCGCTTTTAGTTCGTCGAGAGCTGGCACCACCTCGGAATCGATTTCAGCAACGCCTGTGCGGATCCTGGAAAGCAGCTCGCCTATCTCGTTGTTCAGGTCGGCGATCGCCGCTGTGTCTGCACGCTCCGCGGCAGTCTCCCACCGAATTGCGGCCTGATGGACGGCATTGAAGGCCTCGGTCAGCGGCGCATTGACGGCGGCGGACCGCGACGGCCATGTTTTGCGATAGTCGAGAAAGTTATGCATGTTCTCGTGATACGCCGTCAAAGCATTTCCATTGAATTGCCGATTGGTTCCGGTGAGGCTTTTGAACCAGCGCCAATCCGAAGTGAACCGGGGAAAGCTCGACAGTATCTCCATTTCGCCGCCGATCGCTTCAACCACGGTATCGAGCGAAATCACGATATGGAAATAGTGCGGATTGAGCATGCAATCCTGTATCCAGTCGGACGCAGTTCGGGTCATTCCCGACATCGTCTGGAGATGGGAGCCGAAGACGCCGATCAGGAAACGGGTCTTTTCCTCGTAGCTCAGTGTCGAATCGGTGACCCGATTGGCGAGCAGCTTGCGCATGATGTTTGGGAAGAAGCCGCTTGTCGGCGTAATCGTCATCGCCAGCGCGCCGCCGGGCGCGACCAAAGAAGCGAGCTTTTTGACCAGCGCGACCTCATAAGGCAACGAGCCAAGCCAGTTCTCGCAAATTGCGATGTCGAAGATCGGTTTTGACTCGAACTGTTCAAATCGCATCGCGTGGATTTTCGGATGCGTATGTGGCGGCTCGAAACGCCGGTAGAGCGCATGAAGATCGCGAACGGCGACGGGGTTCGCCTCGACGAGATCAAAGCTCGCCGGGTGGCACGCGGCAACGTATAAACTGTTTTCGCCGGAGCCCGGGGCGACTTCGAGCACCCGGCTACCTTTGAAGGCCACCGCGGGAAGCCCTAGTGATCGATAAAGAGAGTCGCGGCGATCGAAATGCATTGCGATGTCGCCGATGTCATAACGCACCGGAGAAATGCCGTACCGCTTGTAGTAACCGAGATGGCCTCCGCCTGGCGTTCCCAGTTTTCTTGTCACACCCGATGCCTCCTTACGCCCGGAGCGTAGGTGGTGATTAGAAGTGCAACTTCCACACGAAGCAACGATCCTCGCGGGCGCTCATTCGCAGCGTGAGTCATGATTCCCTGTCTTCCACACCGGGCGGCATGATCCTCTTGGGCTTGAATGCGTATTCCTTTCGGTTCGTGACAAACACTTCAATGCAAAGAGCCAGAAAGCAGCGGGCGACTTCCAAAAGATTGACGATACGAACCGCTGAGCTTTTTGCCCTCGTCAAACTGACATAGCCGTCAACCTCCATAAAGGAAATCGGCCGGCACAGAAGTTTGACGTTAATCTCCGCATGCATGCTGTAGCGACGGGAACGAAGCTTCATCTTTCTCAGCATTGCGACTGGCCATAAGCCAATCGAATTCACGTATTTGATGGGAAGCCCAAACGTCGTCGTGTATATGAAACTGTAAAGCGTGGAAAGAAATACGCGCCAAGCGGATCGGTACTCGGTATTAATGATGATCGCCAGGACGTAGTCGGCTTCATTTTTGTTCAGAAATAGATTTCGAAGCGTATAAGCCGCGACGGCGTTGTCACCCGGGAACATCGTCAAGCAATCGTGCTTGGCCAAACGAATGCCGTCCAGAATCGACGATCCCATTCCCGTATTGGTCTCGTGGTGGACCAGTTGGATAAACGGATACTCTCCTGCCAATTGATTGCAGATTTCTCCGGTTCGATCCCGGCTGCCGTCATTGATCAGAATGATATCCAGGGGCGTGTCGCCCGCCGCCTCCGCGGCATTTATGACGGTCTCGACCGCGTCCCGGATATTATCTTCTTCGTTAAGTGCGGGAATGACAACGGAGACCAACAAGACCCCCAAGCTCAAGTATCGGGCGCGCTACGGGCGCGTCGCAATGATCGCTCTTATTAAAGATTTTCCTCAGAACGACGATTAGCTACGTGACCGGTTTCTGTCAATGCGCCCTCAATTTAATGCTCGCCCTTTGCCATGGGGGTTCCTTAGAATGTCGGCGTCGGCTCCGCGATTCTCGCAACACGCGCGGACATTTTTACCAAGGAGCAGTCGGGTGCTGGATTTAGTGACCGGCGGCGCAGGCTTCATCGGGAGCCATCTTACCGATGCGCTCTTGGCTAAGGGCCGGCGCGTTCGCGTCCTCGACAATTTCAGCACGGGCCGGCGCGAAAACCTCGCGCACCACGCCAATAACGCTCGTTTGGAAATCGTCGATGGCGACGTCGCGGATAAATCCGTCTGTCTGGAGGCGTGTGGCGGCGCCGAGCGGGTGTTCCATCTCGCGGCGCGCGCCGACATCGTGCCCTCGATTCAGGAGCCCGAGGCGTATTTCCGCGCCAATGTCGATGGCACATTCGCCATGCTCGAGGCGGCTCGCCGGCACGAGATAAAGCGCTTCGTTTACGTGGCATCGTCGTCCTGTTACGGCATTCCCCAGATTTATCCGACACCGGAAACGGCTCCGGCCGATCCGCGCTACCCCTATGCCCTGACGAAGTATCTCGGTGAACAGCTTGTCCAGCATTGGGCGCAGGTCTATCGGCTGTCGACCGTCTCGTTGCGTTTCTTCAATGTCTTCGGTCCTCGCGCCCGGACCACCGGTACTTACGGTGCCGTGTTCGGCGTGTTCCTGGCGCAGCTTTTGGCCGGCAAGCCTCTCACGGTTGTCGGCGACGGTACGCAGACACGGGATTTCACCTTTGTCAGCGACGTCGTAGATGCCCTCCAAGTTGCCGCGGCGAGCAGCATGAGCGGCGAAATCTACAACGTCGGTAGCGGGCGGCCGGTCAGCGTTAATGAACTGGTGGCTGAATTGGGGTCACCACCAACGGTCAATATACCGAAGCGCCCGGGGGAACCCGACTGTACATTCGCAGACATAGCCAAAATACGCAGGGATTTAGCCTGGGAACCGAAGGTAAACTTCGCGAGTGGCGTCAAGATCATGCGTGATAATATTGACTTTTGGCGTAATGCCCCGGTATGGACTGTTTCGAGTATTGAACAGGCGACCGCTGATTGGTTTAAATTTCTTGGTCCGGTGCGATCCTAGTTCGGCTCGGCAGCCCAAAAAGACTCGGGCGGGGGTACTTGATGGAAGGCCGCATCGTCAAGCTATCCAAGGTTCCCTGGACGGCGACGACGCCGCGCGAAAAAGTCCGGACCGTCCCTGAATTGGCGGCAATTACCGAACAACTCCGCCGGGCTGGCAAAAAAGTCGTCCAGGCGCATGGTACTTTCGATCTTCTGCACGTCGGCCATGTTCGCCACCTCGAGGCCGCCCGCGAATTGGGCGATGTCCTTGTCGTCACACTGACCGCGGATCGGTTTGTCAATAAGGGACCCGGCCGGCCGGTATTCGGCGAAGGGCTGCGCGCTGAAATGCTTGCCACGCTGCAACACGTGGACTGGGTCGGCATTAACGATTCCCCCGACGCCATAAGCGCGATCGAATCGATCCGTCCCGATATTTACGTGAAGGGGCAAGACTACCAGGATCCGCAAGGCGACGTTACCGGCAAGATCACCTACGAACGCGAAGCCGTCGAAAAGCATGGCGGCCATATTCATTTCACAGACGAGTTGATGTTCAGTTCGACCGAACTGATTAATCGCCACTTCAACGTGTTCGAACCGCACGTACGGGATCATCTCGACAGCCTGCGCAGCGACGGCGGTTTGGCCGAATTGATCGACCTGGTTGATCGTATTCGCGATTACCGCGTCGTGCTCGTCGGCGACACGATCATAGATGAGTATCATTACGTTCTCCCGATGGGAAAACCGCCAAAAGAGAACATCATTGCGACCCGTTTGCAGGATCGGGAGGTGTTCGCCGGCGGCATCATCGCTGCGGCCAACCACGTCGCCTCGTTTTGCCGGGAAGTCGAGGTGATCACCAGCCTGGGCTCATCCGACAGTCACGAGGACATTATCCGTGCGACGCTCCGACCGAATGTCAAGCTGCACGTCGTTACGCGTCCAGGTGTGCCGACGACGCTGAAACGGCGGTTCGTCGATCCATCCTATATGCGCAAGCTTTTCGAAGTTTACGTCATGGACGACGAGCCTCTGACGAAGGATTTGCAGGCGGAGCTTAACGCATTGATCGCCGCCCGCGCGCCCGAAAGCGATGTCGTCATCGTTGCGGATTTCGGTCACGGCCTGATCGGCGACTCGACCGTCGCGACATTGACGTCGACGGCGCCGTTCCTGGCGGTCAATACGCAGACCAACAGCGGCAACATGGGATACAATCTGATCACACGCTACGGTCGCGCCGATTACGTGTGCGTCGATGCTCCCGAGGCGCGGCTGGCGATCAGCGACCGGGTCTCCAAGATCGGCGATGTCGCTCACCGTCTGGCCGATACAAGGATCGACTGTTCGAAGCTCATCATCACCCATGGCAAGCATGGTTGTGTCACCTATGAACGCGGCGGCATTGTTCATACGATTCCTGCCGTCGCCCGGAAGGTGGTCGATACGGTTGGGGCGGGAGACGCGTTTCTCGCGGTTACATCACCGCTCGTCGCTGCCGGCGGGCGAATGGATCGCATAGGTTTCATCGGCAACGTCGTCGGTGCGCTCAAGGTCGAAATCGTTGGCCATCGCCAATCCATTGAGAAAGCCGCAGTGATCAAGGGCCTCACTGGATTGCTGAAGTGAGGAGCTAGATCGGTGACCAATCTGCTGAATAAATATTTCGATACCTTGGCGCGCGCCATCCGCGAAGTCGAGGTGACGGACTTGGCCGGCAAACCGATGCCGGTCGAGGATGCGTTTGCTCGCGTCCGGAAGTCGGCTCACACCGTCCATGATGCCGGCAAGAAGATACTCTTCATCGGCAATGGCGGCAGCGCCGGGATCGCAAGCCACCTCGCCATTGATTTCACGAAGAACGGCAAGCTGCGTTCTTTGGCCTTCAACGATCCGTCCGCGCTGACGGCGCTGGGCAACGATCTCGGCTACGAAAACGTCTTTGCCAAGCAGATCGAATATCATGCGACACCAGGCGACATGGTAATTGCGATCAGCAGTTCGGGAAAATCTCCCAATATCCTCGCTGGCGTGGCAACAGCGCGCGCGCGCGACTGCGAGATCGTCACGTTCTCGGGATTTACCGATTCCAATGACCTGCGTCAGACCGGTGATGTGAACTTCTACGTCCGGGCGACCGAATATGGTTTCGTCGAAGTCGCGCATCTGTCCATCTGTCACGCCATTCTCGACCTCGACATGGGTTGGGGTTCTGCCAAGAAGTAGTCCATATTCAGGCAGATAGACGGTTGAGAATGGCCAAACTCTTCAAGCATGTTCTGGTTACGGGGGGCGCCGGGTATGTCGGCTCCAACCTGGTTCCGAAGCTGCTTGCCGCCGGCTACGGCGTGACGGTGCTCGACCTGTATATCTATGGCGGGGATATTTTCTCGGCATACCGGGATAATCCAGGCTTGCGCGAGGTGAGGGGCGATCTGCGCGATGTCGCCAAAGCCGCGGATGCGCTGACCGGCTGCGACGCGGTCATCCATCTGGCGTGCATATCCAACGATCCGTCGTTCGATCTCGATCCGGCGCTGGGCCGGTCCATCAATTACGACTGCTTTCGGCCGCTAATCAAGGCCGCCAAGGATGCCGGCGTTCGCCGCTTTATCTATGCGTCCTCGTCGTCGGTATATGGCATCAAGGGCGATGCTGAAGTCACCGAGGACTTGCCGCTTCAGCCGCTCACCGACTATTCGAAATACAAGGCGCTGTGCGAGGACGTTCTCAACGAAGAAGCCGAACCCGGGTTCGTGACGGTGACGTTGCGGCCGGCGACGATCTGCGGATACGCGCCACGGCTGCGGCTGGATCTCACGGTCAATATCCTGACCAATCTTGCGGTCAACAAGGGGTGCATTACCGTGTTCGGCGGCCAGCAATTGCGGCCGAATCTCCACGTCGACGATATGACGGATTTATATTTGAAACTGCTGGAAGCACCCGACAGCACCGTGGATCGCAAGACCTGGAATGCGGGCTATCACAACCTCAAAGTCATGCAAATTGCCGAAATGGTGCGCGAAAAAATCGGTGACAAGGTGGAGATCGTCGTTACACCGACAAACGACCACCGCTCGTACCACGTTTCGTCGGCGCGCATCCATAAGGAGTTTGGCTTCGACCCGCAGCGCAGCGTCGAAGACGCGATCGTCGGCCTGAAAGGCGCGTTCGACGCCGGCAAAGTCCCGAATTCCATGGTTGACGATCGTTATTATAATATAAAGCGGATGCAGAGCGTCCGACTGCGGTAACTGCGATGATGAGTACGATCCGACTGGAACGGCGATGACGGTCCATTCAGCGGCGTTCGAGTTGTCGCCCCAGGTTCGTCCACCGCCGACTGCCGTAAAGCTGCTGTTGCCGATTTGGGGCTATCGCTACATCAACCAATTTCTCGAATTTGGCCTGCCGACTTTGCTGGCGTCAGGCAATATTCCCGCAGTGGCCGCCGCCTTTTCGTGTGAATTCCAGTTGCTGACCAGCGCGGCCGACGCGCCGATCGTTGCCGAACACCCGGCGTGGCAGAAGCTGCTGACCGTCTGTCGCGCCAGGATCGTATTGATCGACGATCTAATCACCGATGGCAATCACTCAACAACGATCACTTTAGCCTTCGCGCGCGCGGTGCGCGCCACGGGCGCGCAGATGCTCGATACATGCTTCATCAACATCTGCGCCGACTATCTGTTTTCGGATCGGGCGCTGGCGAGCGTCATGAAGCACATGATTGCCGGCGCCAGCGCGGTTCTCGCCGGAAATTTCCAGATCGTCGCCGAAGACGGGCTTGGCGCACTGCGCCGCAAGATCGATCCGGAGCGCATCGAACTGCCCGTCAGTTCACGCGAACTGATCAGGTGCGGCATTACCTATATGCATCCTGCGTCAGTCGCCAACACCGTCAATTTCGGTCTGTTTCATAATGAGCACACCAATCGCCTGTTCTGGCGTGTCGACGACAGCACCTTGATCGGGAGATTTTATCTTTTGCACGTGGTCTGCATCCGTCCCGAGGTGCCCGAATTCGTCACCGGTTCTTCGTTCGACTATTCGTTCGTCCCGGAGTTGTGTCCGTCGAATAACGTCGACGTAATCACCGACTCGGACGAATACTTTGTGCTCGAACTGCAAACGCGCAATCACGAAGCAACTCAGCTGCGTCCGGGACCGCTGGAGCCGTCGAGTTTTGCGCTGTCGCTGGTTGAATGGACTACTGCGCGACACCGCGAGAACGCGCAATCCACCGTGGTATTTCACGCCAAGGACATTCCGGACGCGGTGGCCAAGGTCAGCGCCGAAGCCGACGCATTCATCGACCGAGTTAAGGCGGAATTGAAAAGCCCGCCGCAGCCCCACCGGAATCATCCGTACTGGATTGGTGCGATAATGGCGCATCGCAGAGCGATCGGGCAGACCGAGTTCGATGCGATCATGGAAGCCGAATTAGGTCGCGGGGTGGCGCCGCAACGCGGCTCTGTCGCATTGCTGTGGCGTCTGCGGACAGCTTGCTACGGGACTTTCCCGGACCTGGGTGTCTGTCATCCATTCTGGCCAGATTTTCTGGTACCGTTGCAAAAGCTCGAAAAGCTGGTTGCTGACGGCAAGCGCGCATTGATCGTCTCCCCCAGCCCGGGCTCTTACACGCAGTGGTTGGCGAAGCGATCGCGCATTTCGGTTCAGATGGAATCGGCCCGCCTGCTCAACATGACCGATTTGCAATTCAGGGGGCTGTTCAACGCGTTTGATGTCTGCTTGCTGCACTTGACCGAACGCGATCTCAAGTATGGAGACGTGTATATCGATCGCATTGCACCGGTACTTAGGCCCGACGGTGTCTTGCTCATGGTCATCGGCAACCAGGCGCTCGACGAGATCGAGGAATTCAAGGAATCGTTCGCCTATCATTCCGTGCGTTTTGGTAATCTTGCTCTGTGGCCGAGCGAAACGCATTTCGTTTCGACCACGAATTGGCGTGCGTTCGTGCAAATGAAGATCATACAGATTGGTCGACTGGCCAGGCGCCGGCCTGGTCTCGGCCTGTCGATTGCCGCGGTTTTTGGCGCTCCGTTGCTGCTCGCAAGCTATGTGTGCAATCGGCAGGCCGCTGTCGGCAAGCGGGCTCCGCCGGTGCGCGGGCATTGTTCGAGCGTCTTCATGGAGTTTCATGCCTCGGACCGTACCGAAACGGTGTGGCATCCGCGCTTTGCCTTGAGTGGTGAGAACGTCCGCCCGTCGGATGGTTCCGATATCGCTGCGACGGTCCGAGCGAAGGGCGTCACGACCGCCAAGGCGGCCCAAACGGTAAATCGGAACGACGGGCTTCTTGCTACGCTGGCGCGCTATAAATTCGCGGCGCGCATGCTGAGTGGACGCGGCAATGTCTGCCAGCTGGGCTATGGCGAGCCGCTTGGACCCGAGATCGTCAGCGCCGCCGTTAAGGAGCTTGTTGTGTACGCGGACAAATCCGAAGTGCAGCTGGCAAGTTCAGGCACATACCAGGCCAATTCGCCAATCAAAGTGCAGCTACACGAGATTCGGCGCGGACGGCTTCCGGCTTCCTTTGATGCTCTATACAGCTTCGATCTCCTTGAAGGGATCGCCTCCGAAATCGAGAACGATGTTCTCATACACATTCGCGAATCGCTATCACGTGAAAGCGATATTGCAATCATCGGCTGCCCAGCGCGGACTGTCCAATCGGAAGGCATTGTCCTGGATAAGACATTTCGGCGCAGTGGCCTGCAGCTGCGCTCGCTGGTTTCGCAACATTTCGACACCGTGCTCATGTTCTCGATGACCGAGGATGACATTCAGGCGGGGTTGCTGTCGTCGGCGGATTATTTTCTGGCGGTCGCAAGCGGTCGTCATGAGTGAGCCGTACCGGCTGACCGCTTCGGACCACGTGTAGGCTCGCCGTCTATGGATCAGCCGCGAGGAAATCGCCGGATTGGAATTGATTTCGACAATACGATCATAAACTATCAAGAGGCATTTCTCGGTGCCGCCAAGGCTTGTCGGCTTTTGCCGGAAGACTTTACCGGCACGAAACAGGCTGTTCGCGATCGCATCCGACTGTTACCGGATGGCGAACGCGAGTGGATGCGATTGCAGGGTTACGTCTATGGCAATGGGATCGGCGGCGCCGTGCCGTTCGACGGCGTGGCGGGATTTCTACGCCGCTGCCGCAAACATGGCGACGGTATCTTCATCGTCAGTCACAAGACGGAATTCGGGCATTTCGATGCCTCGCGAATCAATCTCCGTCAGGCGGCGCGCGATTGGATGAAGACTCAAGGTTTCTTTCGTGACGACGCTCTCGGGCTGACCCCCGAGAGCGTCTATTTCGAAGGAACACGAGCGGAAAAGCTCGATCGGATCGCGGCACTCGGCTGCACCCATTTTATAGACGATCTCGAAGAAGTATTGTGCGATCCAGAATTTCCACCACGGGTGAAGCGTATTCTGTTCACCGACGGCGTGCCGCTGCAGCGAACGCTGCCCTGCGCCGTTTGTCTGAGCTGGGCGGAAATTGCCGACGTGGTTTTCAATGAACGTCTCTGATAAAGCTCGCGGCGAAATTGTCGACGTGGCAAAGGTCCTCATCGGCGGTCCGATCGATTCAATCGAGCAGGTCGGTCATGGCCGCAATAGCCGGGTCTTTCATGTTCGCTCGAATGGCTGCAGCTTCGCGCTCAAGCAGTATCCGCCGCGCAACGACGACCCGCGCGATCGCCTTACGGCCGAGGCTGGCGCGTTACGTCTTATGGAGCATTACAGAATCGACGTCGTGCCGCGTGTGGTCGCGACGGACCCGGACCGTGGTTTCGCGCTGCTGAGCTGGATCGATGGCGCTGCCGTAACGGACGTGACCGAGCGCGACATCGATGCAGCTGTAGCATTTCTGGCTAGGATTCACGGCTTGAGGAGAACGCTGTGGGCGGCCGACCAGCCTGCCGCGGCAGAGGCTTGCCTTTCCGGAGCGGAAATCGAACGGCAGATTACCCTGCGCCTCGAACGCCTCCGAGCCGTATCCGGCGATGAGCCTGAACTCATTGATTTTCTTGAAAATTCCTTTTTTTCGCAGTTCGCTCGAACGGTTGCACAAAGCAAGCAGGGGCTTGCCGTGGCGCGCCTTGATTTTGCGTCCGAACTGCCGCAGATATGGCGCAGCCTCGTGCCATCGGATTTCGGGTTTCACAATAGCCTCCGCCGCAAGGATGGTTCCCTGGCATTCCTCGATTTCGAGTATTTTGGCTGGGACGATCCGGTGAAGCTCACGGCCGATATCATGCTGCATCCCGGCCAAAGACTGGGATTGCCACTTCGGCAGCGGTTCCATCGCGCCGCCGTAGGCGTCTATGGTGAGGATCGAAATTTTGCCAAGCGGTTTAGTGCCTTCTACCCGCTGTTCGGCTTGCGTTGGGTCCTCATTCTGCTCAACGAATTTATTCCCGAGCGCTGGCAGCGTAGAGTGCAGGCAGGCGCAACCCTTAGCTGGGGCGAGTCAAAGGCGCGGCAGCTCAAGCTTGGCCGGGAATTGCTCATGTCGCTATCGGAATGGGCAGAGGGGTAGCGCATGGCAATCAGCGCTGAGACGGCGCCGGAATTGACATCGGTATCGCCGCCCCTCGACGACAGATCGAAATATCTCCGGCGTCTGGTCGTGCGCGCGTTGCAAGGCGGCGAACGAGGGCATGTCGGTTCATCCATGTCGCTCATCGAGATCCTGCGTGTTCTCTACGACGATATCCTGCGCGTTCGTCCGACGGAGCCGAAGTGGCCTGAACGCGACCGCATGATCTTGAGTAAAGGTCACGGCTGCCTTGCGCTCTATGTCATGCTCGCGGACAAAGGGTTCATCCCGATCGAAGCGCTCGATACTTTTTGCCGGCGCGACTCAATTCTGGGCGGTCATCCGGAAGCCGCAAAAGTTCCCGGCGTCGAAGCTTCTACCGGTGCGCTCGGTCATGGATTATCCTATGGTGTCGGTATGGCGCTTGCCGCACGCGTGCAGAAGCGCGACAGCCGCGTGATCGTCGTCATGGGCGATGGCGAGATCAACGAAGGCTCGGTGTGGGAAGCAGCAATGTGTGCCGGCAAGCACCGGCTGTCCAATCTCACGGCGATCGTCGACTACAACAAGATTCAGTCTGCCGGCCCAACGCGCGAGATTCAGGATCTTGAGCCGTTGCTGGACAAATGGCGCGCATTCAATTTCGCCGCAATCGACGTCGATGGCCACGACGTGGCGGAACTTCGCCGCGTCTTGAAACGGCTGCCTCTGGCCGGCGATCGGCCGAGCGCAGTCATTTGCCATACCGTCAAAGGCAAGGGCATTGCGTTTGCGGAGCATGACGCCAATTGGCACCACAAGTCCAAGATCAGCGGTGATGTGGTCAACAAGCTTTACGCCGCTCTCGAGTGAGGCATGCGCGCCACCTGCCTGAACATGATCTACGAGCTTGCCAAGCGCGATGAGCGTCCACTGTTCATCGGCTCAGACCTGAGTCCGGGACTGCTTGCCGAGATGCGTCAGAAGATGCCCGATCGCTGGTACATGGAAGGCATTACCGAGGCTAACGTCATCGGCATGGCGGCTGGTCTGGCCATGGAGGGCTACATGCCTTTCGTGAATACGATCGCCACATTCATTACGCGCCGTTGTTACGAGCAAGTCGCCGTCGATCTCTGCCTGCACGAGCTTCCAGTCCGCCTGATCGGAAACGGCGGTGGCCTGGTTTATGCCCCGCTGGGGCCGACGCATCTTGCGATCGAGGATATCGCTATCATGCGAGCGCTCCCTAATATGACCGTAACGGCCGTATGCGACGCCAAAGAGATGGTACGGCTGATGAACTGCACCCTGGATTGGCCCAATCCGATCTACATCCGCCTCGCAAAAGGCGGCGATCCGGTAGTCAGCCGCGATGAGAATGGCTTTGCAATCGGCAAGGCAATTCCGATGCGCAAGTCGCGCGCCAAGCGCGCTATTGTTGTGATGGCTACCGGAGTCATGACGACAAACTGCCTGGCCGCGTCTGAACTGTTGGCGAAAGATGGTATCGATATTTCAGTGGTCCACTTTCATACGGTCAAGCCGCTGGACGAGGAGACGGTGCTGACTTTCGCCGATGGCGCCGAGCTGATCGTCACGGTGGAGGAAGGTACCCGTATCGGCGGATTTGGCAGCGCGGTCACCGATGTGATCGTGGAGCATCTCGCGACATCGCTACCGCCTATTTTGCGCCTCGGCCTTCCCGACGCGTTTCCACACAAATATGGACTGCAAGAGGATCTGTTCGAAGTCTACGGCCTGATGCCGGAGCAGATCGCCGCGCGCGTCGCTAAAACCAGGTCGAAGGAAAAGGTGGCGTGAGCCGGAGTCTGGCCGTCAGCCGCCGCCTCATTCCCGAAAATAGTCGCGCGACAGGCTTGTCAAATTGGCGGGAGGACCACGGCGATCGTGGATAAATTGCCGACGCCGGCCGGAGGTTTGACGCGCGCTCGGCAAAAGCTGAGCAACTCGCCGCGGCTGGTGACCGCCCTTAAAGTCGCGTTTACGGTCGTCATGCTGGCCGTTGTAATGCATTCGGTGGATCTACCAGCGGCGTGGCGATACGCTTCGGACCAGAACGACTGGTTTCTCCTTCTGGCGGCGTCCTTTCTGATCTTCCAGATCGTATGCGGCGCGTTTCGCTGGCATCTCATCTTGCGCAGTCTCAACGCTGCAATGTCGCGGCTGGAATCGCTTCGCATCTACTATATTTCGGTTTTCTTCGGTGCTTGCATGCTTGCGAGCGTCGGCGCTGATGTCGTGCGCATCTGGCTGTCACATCGAAATAACATTCAGGCTGGCATCGCGACTATCTCGGTCATTCTCGATCGCGTTGCCGCGCTCGCCGGTGTCGCCATTATTGTTCTGGCGGTAACTCCCTTTTTCATCAACGTGGTTGGGAGAGATTATGACACTGCGGCGATGATCCTGGCCGCGCTCGCCTTGATCGGTTTGTCGGGAATTGTATTGGTCGCCCAGCTTGATCGCATCCCTATCGGCCGATGGGCGCGATTCCGTCTCCTCGACCATTTGGCTGCCCTTGGCGGAGCGGTGCGGCAGGTCTTTCTGCGGCCGGAGACCTCCGTTCATGTCCTTACGCTTGGCGTTGCGTCGCAGGTTGGCGGTTCGTTGGCCGCGTACGCTATTACGCGTAGCCTTGAACTTGATGTCTCGGCAATTGATTGCCTGATTCTAATGCAGCCGGTCACTTTGCTGGCGACCCTGCCGATATCGATTGGCGGCTGGGGTGTACGCGAGGCGGCGATGGTGACCTTCTTTGGCCTAGTCGGCGTGCCTTCCAGCGCTGCCGTACTCGTTTCTGTTCAGATCGGATTGCTCTCCGTAGTATTGAGCCTGCCCGGCGGTGTGCTTTTTCTGCTGCGGCGAAAGGGAATGGCCGAGAATACTGGGAATTGACCGGTGATTCCGCGCAGCGTTAGGATCAAATCCTGAGCGGGCATTTGCGGAGCAAGCACTAAAAAGCCGCGTTGCCGCGCGTCAGCTTTTCCAGCTTCCTCACCAAGGCCGTCGCAATGAGATCGGTCAGACGATAGGGCCGTAGCCGAAGCCAGAGCCAGCCAAGCATTGCAACTCGCATCAATGAGCCCCGACACGTCGCTTCAATCGCGCGCAGAACTAAGCGATCGACCTGCGACGTAGCGGTCATGCGATTGATAAAATCGAAATCTGGATCGTTGGTTTGAAGCGCGAGGCGCGCCGTCGAAAAACGCCATCGGTCACGAAATAGTTCCGGATACCATGCCGGAAATGCACTGTCGGATGCAAGACACGCAGGATAAAGCTCAAGCGCGTGGAGTGCCTTTTCCGGAGTGAGAGCGGTGGTGTGAGACACGCTCGATGCGAAGACGTGCCAACATGCGACAGCATGAGGCGCGTAGCAAAAGCCGGACGTGAGTGCAATTTTGCGCGTGAGATAGCCGTCGGCAAAGGCGCCCAACCGGACATCGAATCCGCCTGCCGCGAGCAGGGCGTCGCGCCGAAAGACCGCACCGCTGGTATGGATAAAGTTATCCGCGCGCGCAAGAAGTTGCCGAGTCTCCGAGGGCCCAAACGCTCCAGCCCGGTACATTGGCCGTACCGGCGGCCGATAACCGAGGAGGCGACCGGTATCCTGATCGAGCAGCACGATGTCCCCGCAAAACAGACCGACATCGCGGTGGAGCGTCAGCATCTGGAGTCCCAGTCGCAGAAAGCCTGGCAACACCCAATCATCCGCCGCGGCAAGAGCAACATAATGGCCCTTTGCGCATTCGAGCCCTCTTTGCATCGCCGCGACTGTTCCCATGTTGACGGGCTGACGCAGCACGGTGATGAGAGATGATTTGGCGGAGTGCCTCTGAATTATCTCAAAACTGTCGTCGGTCGAACCATCATCGACTATAATGATTTCGTCAGGGAGGCGCTCCTGGCTCAGAAGCGCGTCAATGGCGCGACCGATAAATCGACCATGATTATAATTAGGCAGGACAACCGATAAGGTCGAGCCGTCGGCGGGTTCTCGTGTCGAGGTTGGCAAGATTTGATAACCATTACTGTGCCGCGACGCGTTCGGCCAAGGTTGCGTCCGGATCGCCCCGATCGTAAGCGGCGAGAACGGCTGCGACGTCGCCATACGCAATCAGGCTGCCATTATGCAGCCAAATGACCTTGTTGCACAACCTCTCGATGATGCTGCGCGCGTGCGACGCAACGAACAGAATACGCGACTTGCGCACCAAGTTCAGAAGGCGATCAAACGCCTTGTGATAAAAGGTCGCATCGCCGACGCCGATAACCTCGTCGAGCAGCAGAATATCCGGCTCGCGCAACGTGGCGATGGCGAAGGCGAGACGCAATTGCATGCCCTGTGAGTATGTCCGCACCGGCATTTTGAGATAATCGCCGAGTTCCGTGAACTGGGCTACGTCGTCGAGACCTGACTCGATCTGACCCCGCGTCAGCCCCCATAGCGCACCGCAAATCCGGATATTTTCCAAGCCGGTAGCGTCCGGCGCCATCCCCAAGGTAGTGTCGAACATCGGCGAAACGCGCCCCCGCACCGAGAGCGTTCCGCCGGTCGGTGGGTAGACATGGGACAGTACCCGCAGCAATGTCGTCTTGCCCGATCCGTTCTGGCCAACAAGCCCGATCCGGTCGCCGTCGCTGGCCTGAAAGGTGATGTTTTTCAAAGCATGGACCACGACGTGCGTACCGGCTTGCGCGAAGCGCCCACCGACCGCGCGGCCAAGGATTACCTTGCGCAAAGAAGATCCCGCCACGTCGTAAACCGGGATATCGACCGAGACGTCGTTCAACTGAATTGTTGACATCAGGACGGTCCCCCAGCGGTCACAACCAGTAGACGATTTTGCGACGCGTTTGCTGGAGCAGCCACGCGGCGAGTGCAATGCCGAACAGATCGGCAATAATCGTAAACTCCCATGACAGCAATTGAGGCGCCTCGCCGCTGAGCGGGCCGCGCACGACTTCGATCAGGTGATAGAAAGGATTCACGTTTGCGATCCAGTAATTGTCTCCCAGAGAGCTAATCGGCCACATAATCGGGGTTGCGAAAACAGTGATTTGTATGATGGTCCCGACGATCGGCGGGACGTCGCGAAAACGGGTACTGACGACGGCGAGACAGACGCCGAGCCAGCATTGATTCAAGAAGACCAGCACAATTCCGGGAAGCGCCAGCAAGCTGACCGGCCCCGGAACGATCTTGAAGATCAGCCAGATCGGAATGACCAGGATTATGGTGTGGAGCAGCACGATGAAGTTCCGCCAGACCACCCGGAAGGCAAATGCCGACAACGGTATGCCGACCTGCTTGATGATGCGCTCGCTGTCCTGAAACGCGCCGCAGCTCTCATTGATTGATGCAGCGATGAACCCCCAAACGATGAAGCCAAGGGCGAGATACGGCAGATAGGTTCGGATGTCGGTTTTGAAAATCTTGCTGTATATGAGGCCAAGCACGACGATCAGCACCGTCATGCTGATGGTGATCCAGAACGGTCCCAATACCGAGCGGCGATAACGCAACCGGATGTCGGTCCAGCCCAACAGGGTCCAAAGCGGAGCTGCCCGAAATCCGCGATAGAGATCCAAATGCGACAGAGATGCGAGAACGCCGGCAAAGGTTGGCTCGCTCCGTCCGCCCAGGCCGCCAGAGGTGTTTCCCTCGTCGAGTTCTGCGACCTGCATAAGGATTCTGACTGTTCGACCGTTAACCGACCCCGAAGAGAGTATGCCGGTAATACAGCCTCCCCAGCTTGTCAATTCGCTGCAGATGGCGTTTTTAACGATTTCTTGTTTATATTCAAAGGCCTTTGCCTTAGCAACGCCACTTTTAGGGAACAGGAAAACAACCGGGAAAGCAGCGTTGCCGGTGGGGTGCCGGCGCGGCCAGGGGATGAGCGCGGGGCAGCTCAAGGGGGACGAGCCATGCTGGCATGGCGCCTGTGCAGTCACGTTTCACGCCTTGGCAAAATGAGCAGGGTCACCTCCCGCGGTGAGCGGGCCGCTGATGAATCGTGATTGTGATCTGATTGCCAATGCAGGTTCTCGTGCGTCGATCCGGCTGCGGGCGAAGTGGGCGGGACTGTAGCTCTGACCGGGCCAGTGACATGCTGTATTGCCGGAGTGCACGGTTGGCGGCTGGTTCAAGAAGCGTTATTCGATTTCGTCGGCGAAGCCGGAGCGCGATTTTTCTTCTTGCGCTTTTCGCCCTCGCGCTCGGGTTCGGTCTCGACGGCCCCCCGGCTTTCAGCCAGATCACCAACCAAAATCAATTGCACTTCGTAACCCGACCGCGGCAGGAGAAGGCGGCGCCGATACCTTCCAATGCGCCGATGCTCGTGCAGGCGGATCAGATCAAATACGACTATCCGAATAATACAGTTGCTGCTGTCGGTAACGTGCAAATCTACTATGGCGGAGCGACCATCGAAGCGGACGAGGTCATTTACGACCAAAAGTCCAAGCGCTTGCGCGCCCAAGGCAACGCCCGGCTTACCGAGACGAACGGCGAGATCACATACGGTCAAGTGATCGATCTCACCGACGATTATCGCGACGGCTTCGTCGATTCGCTGCGACTGGAAACCCCCGATGACACCCATCTCGCTGCGGTACGCGCCGACCGCGAAAATGGCCGCTATACGGTTCTGGAAAACGGCATCTATACGGCATGCGCGCCGTGCAAGGACGATCCGAAGAAGCCGCCACTCTGGCAGGTCAAGGCCGCCCGGATCATCCACGATGAAAACGAGAAGATGCTCTATTTCGAGGATGGAACGATCGATTTTTTCGGTCTGCCGCTTGCCTGGTTTCCATTCATGTCGGCACCCGATCCGACGGTCAAGCGCAAGAGCGGATTTCTCTTTCCGGGTCTCTCGTCGAGCAAGGTCTATGGTTTCGGCATCGAGGTTCCTTATTATTTTGCGCTGGCGCCCGATTACGGTCTCACGCTCTATCCAAAATTTACGACACAACAGGGTCCGCTGCTGGAAGCCGAATGGCAGCAACGGCTGTTGAATGGCTCGTACACCATTCATGCCGCCGGTATTTTTCAGCAGGATTCCGGATATTTCGCCAATCGCGACGGCGCGGGTGCATCCTCGACCCAAAATTTCCGCGGCACGGTGCTCACAGCCGGCCAATTCGACATCACCAACCAATGGGTCTGGGGCTGGACCGGGATTTTGCAGACCGATCCGACCTTTCAGGCCGATTATAATTTGGGACGATTCAACGGGGCTGCGCTCGATCCGTTCGGTACAGGCGTTGATACTTCGGCGATCATGAATGGATGGTCCACCACCGAAGGTGTTTCGCAACTCTATTTGGCCGGCCGCGGTCAGCGCAGCTACTTCGATATCCGGTCAATCTATTATTACGGCTATGAAATAGCCGACACGCAAGCTCAGCTTCCTGTCATTCATCCGGTGCTGGATTACTCAAACGTGGTGGCGCAACCGGTGATGGGGGGTGAGCTCAGCTACAAGTTCAATCTCACCAGCTTGAGCCGGCAAGAGGCGAGTTTCGACGCCATCAGTCAGAACGCCGTCAATAATAATTGGTGCAACGACCTCACCGCGGCTAATACGGCGAACCTTATAAAGTCGAACTGTTTGTTGCGGGGCATACCCGGAGACTATACGCGTGCCTCCGGCGAGGTGGATTGGCGGCGTTCCGTGATCACGGACGCGGGCCTCGAGATCATGCCTTTTCTGCGCATGAGTGGCGACGTCGCCTCGCTTCAGGTCGAGAATCAGCCGGGCGTGAGCAACTACATCGCGGTTGGCGACAGCAATCTCGCCAGAGTCATGCCGGTGGCCGGCACCGAATTCCGTTATCCTTTTGTCGACGTCGAGCCGTGGGGCACGCAGACGGTCGAACCGATCGCACAGCTGATTCTGCGCCCGAACGAGTCGGAAATAGGCAAGTTCCCCAACGAAGACGCGCAGAGCCTGGTGTTCGACGACACCAACCTTTTCAGCATCGATAAATTTACCGGTTCAGACCGCGTCGAAGGCGGCGGCCGGGCGAATGCCGGCATCGAATATACGGCCCAGTTCAACAAGGCGGGCTCCGTCGACGCGCTGTTCGGACAATCCTATCAACTTTTCGGCCTGAACTCGTTCGCGGTGGGCGATATCACGAATACCGGTCTCGACAGCGGTCTCGACAAAACCCTTTCGGATTACGTCGCCCGCGTCGCCTACCAGCCGAATTCGACCTACATGTTCAGCGCCCACGCACGATTTGACGAGGCCACTTTTGCCCTGCAGCGATTGGAGGTGGAGACAAGGGCCAATTTTGATCGCTGGGGGGTGCAGGTCCTGTACGGCGACTATGCGGCGCAGCCGGATCTCGGTTTTCTTACGCGCCGCGAGGGCATCACGGCCGGCGCCTCGGTCAAGCTGACAAACAATTGGGTCTTGCTCGGCTCGGCGCGCTACGACATCTTTGCGAACCAGTTCAATATGTCGCGAATAGGTGTCGGATATGTCGACGACTGTCTGCTGATGTCGCTCAATTATACGACGAGCTACACCTACAATGGCACCACGAACCCGACACCCAATAATTCGATCACTTTCCAGATGAGTCTGCGGACCTTGGGCGGCGATTCGCTCCAGTCTGGCGCGTATTAGAGCGAGCATCGTAGCAAGCGAACATATCTTTTCTTTCTCATGGTGCCGAATCGTCTCGGAGCATGAGATTCCAGCTAGGCTGCCGGCGATTGCCGTACTGATTCGCGTGCCGGTTGCTTGACCGTGCGCAAAACGCCGGAAGAAGGAAGATTTCGCCATGGCGGCATTGCCGATTTAGATTGTTCAACCGTCGGGTTTTGAGTCGGGTCGCCTGGGAAAAGAGGTTGGGCCCTAATGGAGATCATAAGACGTCTCAGTCCACTGCTCTGGATCTTGCCATTAGTCGCGTCAGTCCTGGTGCTGTTATCGCCACAGTCGGATTTCCTCTGGGTTGCCGGCACGACGGGCGGTCTTGTTGTGACGGTGAGAGCTGCTGCGTCGATTATCGTCGCGCTGTATTCTGCGTTTCTCTTCTACGGGCTGGGCCGGCTAATCACTGGTGCAATCGACAATCGGCCGGTCGAAGCGCAGCTTTTCTTTGCCGTTTACTTGTACGGTCTTTTACCGGTCTATTATTTCGGTCTTCTCCTCGGCTTGCTCAGGCTCAATCATCCGCTTGTCAATGCAAGTATATTTGTGACAGCGCAGTTTATCCTATGGCCCTATATACGTCCCGCATTCAGGCAACTCGCTAATTGGATCACCGCCAGCCAGTGCCGATCGAACGCAAAGCCTGAGTTCTGGCTTGTTATCGCAATCCGAGCCATCGCCGCTTTTGTCTTTGCTGGGATATTTCTATTCAGGGTCGTGCCGCTCGATGCCGCAAACAGCGACGTCATCCAGCTTTATTATAGCTACTTCGACGACGTCAGACGCATGGGCGGCATTGGCTATGATCCGCTACAACCTCGCTTTGTCGATGCCCTGTATGGGCGCGGCATGGGATTGCATCATTTTCTGACCAGCTTTACCGATGAATATTTCATTCGCTTCATTTCATTTCTTTTTTTGATTCCAGTGCTGAGCATCTGTATCTCTGCGCAGCGCACGTTCATCGACAACATTCTTAAGGCATCTCCGAAATGGAGGGCGGCTGCTTCCGAATTTCTTGGGCTGGCGTTGGTCGTCATGATCGGCTGCGTCGTTCCGATGGGCAAATATCATCTGCTGAATGCCGCCCTCTACCTCGCAATGATTTCTCTCGCGATTGACCTTGTGCTTCGTGACGGCGAATCAGAGCCGACGGAGAAAATTCTTTTTTTCCTATTGGCAGCTACACTCCCATTGGTATTGGTTTACAACCTTGTGCTTTTGTCATTGCTATTTGCGGCGATGATGATTGTGGGAGTCGTCCGGCGCGGAGCGGTCTGGCGGCTTGCGCTTCTCGGGTGCGCGATCATCGCAACCAGCGGCCTTCTTTCAATGCTCTATAACTATTTCGTCCTTGGGCTGCCGGAACTCTATCCATTGGCGTTGCTGACCTCGTTTGCAAATTCGGATGTACTTTCCAAGTGGACGCATCCCGCAGTGTTCTATTACATGCTGTCCATCCAGAATATCCATACTTTCGAAACGCGCGAATTGCTCGGTAAACTTTTCGGCGCTATTGCCTGCATGATCGTATATTGTGGCCTATCCGTGCATTTCCGG
>Ga0209579_10000176_pt1 | contig 94593 bp, 83 predicted proteins | sample Coa_R1_2_FD_187152 | JGI IMG/M metagenome (GOLD analysis project Ga0209579, IMG submission 187152) | Surface soil microbial communities from Centralia Pennsylvania, which are recovering from an underground coalmine fire - Coalmine... | ecosystem: Environmental > Terrestrial > Soil >... | reverse complement strand
CTGTCGGCGTTCCGCTTCCTTTTTCGTCATTGCGAGCGAAGCGAAGCAATCCAGTCCGGCGGTCCGGACGAGTTCGTCAGCGAAATCAGGTCTGCGGCCCGCGCTGGATTGCTTCGTCGCTTCCGCTTCTCGCAATGACGGGTATGACCCGGATGCAACGCATCGCGAGAACAAGATCGCTTGTGCACCTCTCCCCGCGCGCGGGGAGAGGGAGTTCGATGCTGGCGATCTATTTTGCCTCCATAATCCACGCTACGCTTGGACCAATAGCCAGGAAACGCCCATGCCCCGTCTCGCCGCCAATCTCGGCCATCTGTTCACCGAGCGTCCGATGATCGAGCGGTTCGGCGCCGCCGCCGCGGCCGGCTTCAGCGCGGTCGAGCTGCAATTTCCCTATGACATCGCGCCGTCGGCGGTGAAGGCGGAGCTCGACAAGCACGGCTTGACGCAGCTTGGCATCAACACGCCGCAAACGCCCGAATCCGGCCTCGCCGCGCTGCCCAGCCGCGAACGCGACTGGGAGGCGGCGTTCAAGCGCGCGCTCGATTACGTTGTGGCGATCGGCGGCAGCGCGATCCACTGCATGACCGGCATAGTGCCGCCGGAGCAGCGGCCGGCGGCGGATACTGTATTCGTCAGGAACATGACGCGCGCCGCCGACGAGGCCGCGAAAGCGAATATCACGCTTCTGATCGAGCCGATCAATCCGCGCGACCGGCCGGATTATTTCATGCACCGGGTCGAGCATGCCGCCGACGCCATCGGAAAAATCGGTGCGCCGAACGTGCGCATCCAGTTCGATTTTTATCATGTGCAGATCATCAGCGGCGACCTGATCAAGCGCTTCGAAAAATATCTGCCGGTGATCGGCCATTTGCAGATCGCGGCGGTGCCGACCCGCGGCGAGCCCGACGAGGGCGAGATCAATTATCCCGCTCTGTTCGAGGTTATCGATCGTTCCGGTTACAAGGGCTGGATCGGCTGCGAATACAAACCGCGCACCCGCACCGAGGACGGGCTCGGTTGGGCCCGACCATACGGCGTCGTACCAAAGGGGAGTTGAGTCATGCGCCTGGAAGGCAAGACGGCACTGGTGACGGGCGCCGGATCCGGCATCGGCAAATGCATCGCCGAAACTTACGCGCGGGAAGGCGCGTGGGTCGCGCTCGTCGACATCAATGCCGATGCGGCGAAGTCCGCCGCCCGCGCCATCGGCAACAATGCCATCGCCATGGGTTGCGACGTCACCAAAAAAGCCGACCTCGCCGCCGCGGTCGCCGAAACGATCTCGGCATTCGGCGGCCTCGATATCCTGGTCAACAATGCCGGCACCACGCACATCAACAAACCGATGATGGAGATCGGCGAAGAGGAGTTCGACAGGACCTTCGCGGTCAACGTCAAGGGCGTGTTTCTCGGCTGTCAGGCGGTGGTGCCGCATTTCCGCAAGCAGGGCGGCGGTATCATCATCAATATCGGCTCGACGGCGGCGATCCGGCCGCGGCCCGGCACCTCGGCCTACGCGGGCACCAAGGGCGCCGTGCACACCATCACCAAGGGCCTCGCCGGCGAACTTGCGCCCGACCGCATCCGCGTCTGCGCCATCGCGCCGGTCGCGACGGAAACGCCGCTGCTGCCGAGCTTTCTCGGCCCGATGCCGGGCCAGCGCGAGAAATTCGTCGCCAGCGTCCCGCTCGGCCGTCTGGCGCAGGTCGAAGATATCGCCAACGCCGCGCTGTTCCTTGCCTCGAAAGATGCGGAATTTCTCACCGGCAATATCGTCGAAGTCGACGGCGGACGGTGCGTGTAGTCAAATTCCGTCACCCTGATGCGCTCGGCACGAAGCGTCGAGCCTCGAAGGGCGACGGCCGTAGCGCCTCGGCCGGCATCCTTCGAGGCTCGCTTCGCTCGCACCTCACGATGACGGACCACGAGAATGTCTCAGCTCTGCATGCCCCAACGGCGCACCGTCCCGTTTTCGATGGCGCGGAAGATCACGCTTTCGACGAACAGGCCGATGAGAATGACGGTGAGGAGGCCGGCGAACACCGATGCGGTCTCGAGCTGATTGCGGTTCTCGAAAATGAACCAGCCGAGACCGCCCGAGCGCGAGCTCGCTCCGAACACCAGTTCGGCGGCGATCAGCGTGCGCCACGCGAAGGCCCAGCCGATTTTCAGGCCGGTGAGGATCGAGGGGAACGCGGCCGGCACCAGAAGCCGCATCACATAGGACAGGCCGGTGAGGCCGCAATTCTGACCAGCCATGCGCAAGGTCGGGCTGACCGAAAGAAATCCGGAATGGGTATTCAGCGCGACCGCCCAGAGGACCGAATGCACGATGACGAAGACGATGCTGAATGCGCCGAGGCCGAACCACAATAGCGCGAGGGGCAGCAGCGCGATCGCGGGCAAGGGATTGAACATGGCGGTCAGCGTCGAGAGAAAATCCGTGCCGACGCGGGTCGAGACCGCGAGCGTGGTGAGGAGGGCCGCAGCCGCAAGTCCGATCGCGTAGCCCATGCCAAGGACGCGAAGCGAGGTCAGCGTGCGGTCGATCAACACGCCGTGCGCCGCGGAATCCCAGAATGCCGCGAGCGTGTCGCTGAGCGAAGGAAACAACAGCGGGTTGTCGAGAATGCGCGCATATATTTCCCAGGCCGCGGCCAGCACGAGGATCACGGCGAGGCGGCGCACCAGCACCATGTTGGTCACGCGTTCGAACACCGTCAGCGGGCGGGCGACGTCGCCGATGGCGCCGGTGACTTCGGGCGATAGTTGGCGCTCGGGTCGAAGCGGCGGCAGCGGGCGGGTGCGGTCATCCATGATGGGCCTCGCCGGCGAATGCGATTTCGACTTGATCGGCGAACAGCAGGCCGTGGATGCGGCGGCTGAGCAATTCAAAGGGTTGCGTGCCGAGATCGGCAAAGCCGAGATGGCCGGCATTGAGTTCGGCTTTGACCTGTCCGGGATGCGGCGACATCACAAGAATGCGATTGCCGATCAGAAGCGCTTCTTCGATCGAATGGGTGACGAAAATCACGGTGAAGCCGACATCGTCCCACAGCGCGACCAGCTCCTCCTGCATCTTGCGCCGGGTCAGCGCATCGAGCGCGGCGAACGGTTCGTCCATCAGCAGAACGGCGGGCTCCATGGCGAGCGCGCGCGCAATCGCCACGCGCTGCTTCATGCCGCCGGACAGCATGTGCGGATAGACATTCTCGAACGCGCCGAGATTGACCTTGGCGATCAGGACGCGGGCCTGCTCGCGCGCGGCGGCGCGCGACATGGTGCGGTTGACCAGCAGCGGGAACATGACGTTGCCGAGCACGGTCTTCCACGGCAACAACTGGTCGAATTCCTGAAATACCATCATGCGGTCGGCGCCCGGCCGCACGATCGGCCGGCCGGCGAGCTCAAACGACCCGGACACCGGCGGCAGGAAACCGGCGATCGACTTCAAAAGCGAGGATTTGCCGCAGCCGGACGGGCCGAGCACAACGTAACGGTCGCCGGCATGGACCGCGAACGAGACTTTCCAGGTGGCGGTCACCAGGTGATCCTCGGTCTTGTATTGCAGGGTGACCTGGTCGGCGACGAGCAGCGGCCGCTGGTCTATGCCGTTTGCCGGCGAATCGGCCATAACGTTCCCCCGATTTTGCCTTGTGGGCGCCGCGTTGGCCCAGCCGTTGCTTCCGGCAAGCGTAGCCGTTGGTGTATGATCCGCTCAAGGGAACGCAGGGATTATGTGGGGTAGAAAGCGCACAGTTGAGCCGCCGGCAACGCCGGCCGATCCGCCTTCGCCGTTGACGCAGGCGATGCATCAGGCGCGCGTCGAGGCGGCCGAGCGCACCAGCGTGGTCGTCGACCTGCGCGACGCCGAGCTGGCCCGGCTGGAATTGCTCAACGAAGCGCTCGGCCCGCTGTTTGCCGAGATTCCACCTGACGTCGACCTGTTCGACCGCGGCATAAGCCGGGGCGATACGCCGCGGTTGTGGATCGACTCGGTCGCCCATGCCGCGATGGGCCGCGACAAGCGCACGTACCGCCTGCTGCATGACACCCGGGTTGGCCGCCGCGTGCTTGCCGAGTCGCTCGACATTCCCGACATCGTCCGGGCGGCGACCGACTATATCGCGCGGCGCCTGATCGAACGGCAGCGTGCGCTTGACGAAGATCCGACCTTCATCAATCGCATCGCGCCCAAGGCGGCGCAACGCGAGCATCGCCGCCGCCGCTGGCGCGCGTTCGGCGTGCTCGTGCTGGGCTTTTTGATAGGCGTCGTGACGCTGATCGCTGCCGCGCTGATTTTGGCGTCGCGATCCTAATAGAGTGTGCGGCGCTCGGCGTCGTGAAAACTTCCGTCCTTTCCGCGTTCGCGTCCGGTCATTTCGCAGCGCCAGTTGTCGGCTTCGCCGTCGATGCGGAATAAATTGTAGCCGGCGGCGTTCTCTTCGCCGTGCGGCGCGCGCGCCGAAGCCGAGGGTACGCCGACCGAGGGGATTTTTGCCTTCGGCCCGTCGAGCCAGATGACCGCGCGGCTGTGATCGTGGCCGTGCAGCAAAAGCTCGGCGCCTTTGTCGGCAAGGACGCGGCGCAGATCGGCTGCATCGGTGAGACGCCGCAGCCACCGTTTCGGCGGCGTCACCGGTGGGTGATGGATGAGGATGATGCGGAACAGGTCGCGCGTCTGGTCGAGTATGTCGAGCAAACGGGAAAGCTGGGTTTTGCCGAGCCGTCCGGTCGCCAATAACGGCGCAGTCGGCTCCGCGGTCGATAGTCCGATCAAAGCGATGTTGTCGCGCCGCCGCAGGAACGGAAAGCGCTCGATGCCGTCGTCGCCGCGCATGTAGTCGGCCCAGTATTTTGACGGAAGTTGCTGGACGCCGCGGACATAGACGTCGTGATTGCCGGGCACCAGCGTGACGTCGTGCGGCGGTCCGAGCGTCTCGAGCCGGCCGCGCGCCCGGTTGTATTCGTCCGGCAGCGAGAGATTGACCAGATCGCCGGTCACCGCGATGTGGTCGGCGGCGCTTGATTTCACGTCGCGGATCGTCAGATCGAGGATTTCGGGACGATGCACGTATTTGCGCTTTCGGTGCCAGTTGATCAGCCCGAGCCCGCGCTTGCCGGCAAGGTCGGCAAGCCGCGGACGCGACGCCAGGTGCCAGTCCGACAAATGGGCGAGGGTGAACATTGCGGCGGGATGATACGCAAAGAATCACGAGCTGCCGATGATAATGCCCGCGACAAACACCAGGACGCCGCCGACCACGACTTGAAAGGCAGCTTGCAGGAACGGTGTGTCCATGTAGCGCATGCGGATCCAGGAGATTACGGCCAATTCAATAGCGACGACGATGAAGGCGAGCGAGGTCGCGACATAAAAGCTCGGAATGAGATAGGGCAGGGCATGACCGAGACCGCCGATCGCGGTCATTGCGCCGGTCACCGCGCCGCGCACGACGGGCGCGCCGCGGCCGGTCAGCGATCCGTCGTCCGACAAGGCCTCGGCAAAGGCCATGGAAATGCCGGCGCCGATCGAAGCGGCAAGCCCGACTAGGAACGTCGACCAGGTGTTGTGAGTGGCGAAAGCGGCAGCGAACAGCGGCGCCAGCGTCGACACCGAGCCGTCCATCAAGCCGGCAAGTCCCGGCTGCACATATTGCAGCATGAACAGTCGCTTGGCGGTTTCTTCCTCGCTGGCAATCGCTTTCGGCGAGATCTCCTTGCCGAGGGTTTCGGCCAGTTGCTCGTGCTTGTCCTCGGCGGCGGCGAGCTTGGTGAGAAGATCGCGGGTCGCACCGTCTTTCGCCGATTGTGCGGCGCGGCGGTAGAACCGGGCCGTTTCGAGCTCCATTTCCTCGGCAAACTTGCGCGTAGCGTCGATCGCCAGCGGCCGGGTGAGCCAGATCGGGCGGCGCTGCACGAATCCTTTGACGTCCTGCCGCCGGATCAGCGGCAGAAAATCGCCGAATTTTTTGCGGTGCAGGTCGAGCAGCATGTCGCGATGGCTCATCTCCTCCTGAGCCATCTTGTCGTACATTTCCGCAGTGTCCGGGTAAGGTTCGCGCAGCGCGTCGGCAAAGGAGCGATAGATGCGGTTATCCTCGTCCTCGTTCGAGATCGCGAGCGCGAGGACTTCCTGTTCGCTCAGTTCTGCAAAGCTTTTCACGGATGCCCCGTTTCGACGGCGTTGCACTTTGCAGGCAATATTAGAATGCTTCTAAGATATTGCGAAGCGCGGAATCACGCATGATTTTCGAAGCAATCCGCCGTCCGTTCGAGCCCGCAATTCGGCGAGCACTGCACATTTTCTGGCGACTTTCGCGTGGCCTGACGGTGGGTGTGCGCGCTGTCGTCATCGACGGCAACGGCAAGGTTTTCCTCGTCGCACATTCTTACGTCAGCGGCTGGCATTTGCCCGGCGGCGGCGTCGAGGCCGGCGAAACGCTCAATACCGCGTTGACGCGGGAATTGCGCGAGGAGGGCAACATCGAGCCGACCGAACCGCCGCGGCTGTTCGGCATCTACTTCAATCGCCGCGCGACGCGCCGCGACCATGTCGCGCTCTATGTCGTGCGTTCGTTCCGGCAAAACGCACCGCCGAAGCGCAATCACGAGATCGTGGCCCACGGCTTCTTCGCCGCCACTGCGCTGCCCGAAGGCACAACGCGAGCGACCCAAGAGCGCATTGCCGAGGTGCTCGGCGGGCGCGTCGCCAGCGAATATTGGTGAGTCGCGGCAATTTGGTCATTCGCTCAGAATTTATGCAACTTTGGCCGTTTCAGCGCGTTGTCGAGTTCAAGCGAACGTTTGAAATTCAGGGAGTTTTACGATGCGCAAGACAATCCTCGCCATTGCCGCGGCGGCGGCGCTCGGCACCGCAGCAATGACAACTGGTGCGATAGCGGCGCCTCATGGCGCTGGTGGCCATCCAGGCGGTGGTGGCGGCGGCCATGCTGCGTTCGGCGGCGGCGGTCATGCCGCATTTAGCGGCGGCGGCAGCCGCGCGACGTTTAGCGGGGGTGCTGGTCGTGCCGCGTTCAGCGGCCCAACCGCGGCTGCGGGTCCTGGTCCTCATCCTGGGCCCGGTCCTCATCCCGGTTTCGGTCCCCGACCCGGCTTCGGTCCCGGTTGGGGCGGGCTCTATGCGTTCGGCGGCCCGGCTTATTACGGCTATGACTACGGCGATGACTGCTGGGTGCGACGGCTGGTTCCGACGCCTTATGGCCTGCGCTGGCGCCTGGTCGACGTCTGCGACTACTGACGCGAAGTTATGATATGAGTCGATGTAGCGTGCCGCTTCGCAGCGAAGCGGCACGCCGTCGTTATGTAAACCGGCCGCGGTCGTGCGGCGCATTGAAATCGATGACCGGACCGATTGGTACGATGCCGGTCGGATTGACCCCTCTCTGGCTGCCGTAATAGTGCCGCTTGATCTGATCGATGCTCACGGTTTCGGCGATCCGCGGCTGCTGGTAGAGATCGCGCAGATAATTCCAGAGATTGGGATAGTCGGCGATCCGGCGCAGGTTGCATTTGAAGTGGCTGTAATAGACCGAGTCGAAACGCACGAGCGTCGTGAACAGCCGCCAATCCGCTTCGGTGATGTCCTTGCCGGCGAGATAGCGCTGCTGCGACAAACGATCTTCAAGTTGATCGAGCGTGGCGAAGATCGCGCGTGCCGCCTCTTCATAGGCGTCCTGGCTGGTGGCGAAGCCCGCGCGATAGACGCCGTTGTTGACCGTACCGTAAACCAGTTCGTTGATGCGGTCGATTTCGCCGCGCAATTCGGCGGGATAGTAGTCGCTGTGGACGTTGGTGAAGGCGTTGAACGCCGAATTCAACATGCGAATGATTTCGGACGATTCATTGTTGACGATGGTGCGCCGTTTTTTGTCCCACAGCACCGGCACCGAGACGCGGCCGGTGTAGTGCGGATCGGCCATCAGATAGATCTCGGCCAGTGTCGACTTGCCGTTGACGTCGTCGGTCGTGCCGCCTTGTCCCTTGCCGAATTCCCAGCCGGTCTTGCCGTAGAGCGGCTCGGCGATCGAGACCGAAATCACATCGTCGAGATGCTTGAGGTCGCGAAAGATCAGCGTGCGATGAGCCCACGGGCAGGCGAGCGAAATATAGAGGTGATAGCGGCCGCGCTCGGCGGCAAATCCGCCTTCGCCGCTCGGCCCGGGACTGCCGTCTGCCGTGACGAAATTGCGGAAGGACGTCGCCGGGCGGACGAAGCGGCCATTCGTGGTGCGCAGAGCCTCTTCCTGCCAGACGCCGTCAACGAGCAGTCCCATTGCCGTCTCCACTGGTCATGCGTTTCTATCTAAGTACTTCGTGGGCCGGCGATAAGGCGTCTGGACCTTGGACATGCAGGATGCTACGCGCGCGCAATGAACGATGTCGCGTTGACTATACTGCCCGAGGGCAAAGGCGACGCCGACGCGGTCGGCCGTCTGCACGAGCGCACCTTCGGGCCCGGCCGTTACGCCAAAACCGCCTATCGGCTGCGCGAACAGGCGGCGCATCTTTCCGATCTTTCGTTTGTCGGGCGCATCGGCACGCTCCTGGTCGGGTCGGTGTGGCTCTCACCGATCCGCATCGGCGAGACCAAGGCGCTGCTGCTCGGTCCGCTGACGGTCGAGCCGGCATTCCGCGAGCGCGGTGTCGGTCAGGCTCTGATCGAGCGGGCGTTGAACGAGGCGCGCGCCAAGGGCCACAGGCTTGTCGTCCTGGTCGGAGACGAGCCGTACTACGGCAAAGCGGGCTTCAAGCGCATCCCGCCGGGCCGCGTCGCCATGCCCGGACCGGTCGATCCGGCGCGGCTCCTCGTCGCTGAACTCGCCGACGGCGCTTTCGAGGGCGTGTCGGGTCCGGTCCGCGCCGAATGGGATACCGCGCAGGGCTAGGTTGCGATTTGGTGCAAGCTTGGCGGCTGACGGCATTTGTAATCTGGGCTAGGGTGCCGGCGCGGCAGGAAGCGGCGCATAAGGAGTCCGAGGCGGATGACGGAGGTTTTCGTCTGTAACGATATCGAGATGAAGGACGGCGATGTCCGGATCGTCCGCCAGGACAAGATCGAAGTCGGCGTCTACCGGCATGGCGGCTCGTATTACGCCTACCGCAATCAATGCCTGCATCAGGGCGGACCGGCGTGCGAGGGCATCACGCGGGGCAAGGTCGTCGATCTCTACGACAAGGACAGGCAGTTCCTCGGTCAGACCTACGACGAGGACGAGCCGCACATCATTTGTCCGTGGCACGGCTGGGAGTACAAGTTGAAGACCGGCGAATGCGCGCCGGATCCGAAACTGCGCCTCAAAAAGTATCAAATCGTGCAACGCGAAGGCGGTGTCTATGTCGTCGTCTGACGTCCTCGTCGATCCGGCCGAGACGATCGCGCACGCCGCCGATGCGCTCGCTGCGGCAATCGGCAATCCGGACCAAATACCTGACGCCGAATTTCGCACGCTGCTCGCCAATGCGCTCCGGCTTTACGCGGCGAAGGCCGACAACGACATGCGCGCGCCTTTGCCGCCGAACGGCGGTGGCGTGACCGTCACGGAGGCAATGGTCGCCGTGACTGACATTCTCCACGCATTGAATACGCAACTTTTCGAGTTGAGCATGTGGCAGGCGATGACCGGCAACTGCATCGCCCCGCACCAGCGTGTTGACGCGCCGCAAGCGAGCCCAGGGGAAAAGACATGAACGTGATGACGCCAATCGTTCGCGATCCCAACCAGGACAAATTCGACACCAAACGCCTGCTTGCGCACGCGCAGGAGCAGTCGGAGGATCGTCATTACGAAGACTTCATGATCATCGACGTCGATTCCCATCACTACGAGACCGGTTCGTACAAGGAAATCTTCGAATATATCGAAGACCCGGTCATGCGCGACCAGTTCATCTACACCAAGGGCCAGACCATGCTGCCGCGCTCGACCGGCGGCTTTCAGGAAATGGCCGGACGCATCACGCGCTATGAATATCGCTCAACCGAGCAGGCGCCGCCCGGGGCAAAACACAGAGACATCGGCCTCACGCTGAAGTGGATGGACTCGATGGGCGTCGACGTCGCCTGCGTATTTCCGACGCCGATGCTGGGTCTCGGCCTCAATCCGATTGTCGAGGTCGAGGTGCAATACGCGCGCGCCTACAATCACTGGCTGACCGAAAAGATTTTGGCCGAAGAGCCGCGCATTGTCTCGATGCTCTATCTGCCGATGAACGATCCTGTCGCGGCGCTCAAGATGGTCGAGGAGTTCAGCGGCAAGAAGGGCGTGGTCGGTTTTCTCGTCACCACGGTCCGCTACAAGCCGCTCTACAACAATGTCTACATGAAGCTGTACGCGGCGCTCGAAGAGCGCGGGTTGCCCCTTGCCTTCCATGCGGCGACGAACTGGGGCGACCAGAGCATGAACATCACCAACAAGTTCATCGCGACCCACGCGCTTGGCTTTACGTGGTTCAATATCGTGCACATGACCAACTGGGTGGTGAACGGAATTCCGGAGCGTTTCCCGGGCCTCAAGTCGATCTGGATCGAGAGCGGCCTTGCCTGGGTGCCGTTCCTGATGCAGCGCCTCGACAACGAGTACATGATGCGCAGCTCCGAGGTGCCGTCGCTCAAGCGCAAGCCGAGCGATTACATGCGCGAGATGTATTACACCTCGCAGCCGATGGAGATGGTCGGCAACCGCACGATGCTGGAAGAAACCTTCAAGATGATCGCTGCCGACACCCAGCTCGTCTACGCCTCCGACTATCCGCACTGGGACATGGACCTGCCGAGCACGATCTACGATCTGCCGTTTTTGAGCCAGCAGGCGAAGCGCAATATCCTCGGCGAGAACGCGCGCAAGCTGTTCAAGCTCGATAATTTCGTTTCGGCGGACAAAATGGCGCGCCGCAAGACGCGGCAAATGCAGGCCGTCGAATAGGCGCAAAACCGCGTTGACCGGCCGGCAAATTTGCCGGGATTCAGTAACGCAGATAGTCGCGCCGCTCGCTTAGCCAGGCCCGTTCATCGGGCGCGCTCAGCGCGTCCAGATCTTGCGGCGTCGCGGCCGGATCATCGACCCATTCGCGTAGCAGTGGTCCGCCGTTGATGACGTCGATCGCGAGCTTGCCCTGCTCGTATTCGTAGGCGAAATCGCGCCAAAGCGGATAGTCCAGATACAGGCGGCGTATCGCCTTGAAGGCGAGTGCCACGACACGCCACGGCCTGAACGCCGCGTGATCGTATCCCGGACCTTCGGTATGAATCTGCACGCCGTTGCACAGCCGGCCTACGTGTTTGTGAAACGTCGGCTCGAACCAGCAGTCGCGCAGGCGGCAGCCGCCCAGCCACGACGGTGCGAGCGCGTACATCTCCTTCACGATCGCTGGCGCGTCGATATCGGGCGCGCCGAACAGTTCGAGCGGCCGCGTGGTACCGCGGCCTTCGGAGAGCGTCGTGCCTTCGAGCATGACCGTGCCCGCATAGGCTCTCGCCATCCAAAGATTCGGTGCGTTGGGACTGGGATTGACCCAGGTGCGTTCGCCAAGCGGCCAGCCAAATCCCGGCGCGGCTTCAGGCCGCCAGTCTTGCATCTCGATGACGCGATAATCGACATCGAGCTTGAGCGTTTTGACGAACCATGAGCCCAACTCGCCAAGCGTGAGGCCGTGACGCATCGGCAACGGACCCGCGCCGACAAAGCTTTGCCAGCCGGGACGCAGCGTCAGCCCTTCGACCGGCCGGCCGACGGGATTGGGCCGGTCCAGCACCCACACGGCCTTGCGACGGTCCGCCGCCGCTTCGAGCATGTAGCGCAGCGTGGTGATGAAGGTGTAGATGCGGCAACCGAGGTCTTGCAGATCGACCAGAACGACATCGCACGTGTCCATCATCGCGTCGGTGGGTTTGCGCACCTTGCCATACAGGCTGAAGACCGGGATGCCTTGCGCCGGATCGTTGTAATCCGGCGATTCAACCATGTTGTCCTGCTTGTCGCCGCGCAGACCGTGCTGCGGGCCGAAGGCGGCGGTGATCGTGAGGTCACCGCAGGCGGCCAGCGCATCAAGCGAGTGGATCAGGTCCGCCGTCAGCGACGCGGGGTGCGCGAGCAATGCGACGCGCTTGCCGCGCAGCGGCGCGCGCAAGGCGGGCTCGGCGATGAGTCGGTCGATGCCAAATCTCATGGCAGCTATGCTTGGAGAAGTTCGCGGGCAAAGCAATCCGAATGATGGAAATCAGGCTTGCCGGGTGGATGCGCAAGCGCCCAGTAGGACTTGCGACCGCCTGTTTCCTCGATGATCGCCGAGAGGCCGAGGCGCCATGGGCTATCGCTCGGCAGGATGGTCCTATTCAGATCCAAAGAGGCTTGCAACGCGTAGCTCTCGGCGCCTGATTGTACGTCAATCCGGGCCGCATCAATCTCCGTCGCGATACGCATGCCCTTTCGATAGGCGCTAAACCGGTATGCCGCCCATTGCGTCGAGGGTGCGAAGTTGAACTCGTAATATCCGGCCGTGGGCGGGCTGCAAGTGAAAGCCTCGAAACATGTATGTTGCCAAAGTTCGTCAGTCCGCGTCGGTTCGGCCGGCGGCGGCAGATGCAGTTCGCTTATCCTGCCGGTGACAAAATAGGACAACACCAAACCGCCGTCGGCTTGGCGCAGCGCTTCCGCCACGACGCCCATCACGGCCGAGCCAGGTGAGTCCGGATGAGGCTTCAATGCCATGCGCATGCCGCTATTGTAGCGGCTCGGCTCTGCCTCGAACAAAAAATTAAGCTCAACGGCCTTCGCGCGCCCAGGTGCCGGCGAGACTGCCGATAAGGAGCAACAGGCCGAGCAGGCCGGCGAACACCGGCAGCACGCCGATGCCGCGAACCACGCTGGCGTCGCGCATTTTCAGGCCGATCCAGTCGTCGCCCTTGTAGGTGTCGCCGGAACGCACGGGCACGATGCGCGGTAAGTTGAGGCCGTTGCCGTCGTCGAGCCGACGCGAGGCACCGCCAGTGGCGTTGGCGAGCGGCGCAAGCACGTCCGTCGTCGAGGTCACCTCGGCGAATTCGCGCGGATTGGTCGGGCCGATATTGATGAGCGCATTGAGCTTGCCGTCGGTCGCGCGCCACAATCCGAGTTCGTCGGCACGGACGGTCTTTTGCCAGACGCCGGGTTCGGCCGGATCGAGTTTGAGGACCTGACTCGCGCCCGAGGGCGACGTCAGTGTCACGTCGGCGACGTTGTCGGCCATGGTCTGGCGGCGCACCACGAGATCGTGACCGGTTACGTTGAGCTTGAGCGCCTCTTCTTCAAGATCCGGTTCTTTCATCAGCCAATGCGACAGCCGGCGCAGCAGATCGAGATGCGGACCGCCGCCTTCGAAGCCGCGCGCCCACAGCCAGATGTGGTCGGACAGGAGCAGCGCGACGCGTCCCTCGCCTTGGCGCGAGAGCACCAGCAGCGGCTTCTGATCGGGTCCCTGCATGACCGTCGTGCCGGTCGAGTTTTGGGTATCGACGATGCGGAACCACTCGCTCCAGTTCGGCGGATTGACGTTCGAACCGTCAAGTCCGCGTGTCACCGGGTGCCGTTTGCCGAGCTCGGTCAGCGTCGGCCGATAGGCCTCGTCGGTCACATTGCCGTCCGGCTCGGCGGGCAGAATGGCATCGAGTGGTGTCCGCCAGATGCTGGTCTGGCTGGCATAGTCCGGTCCCGCGGCGACCAGCACCGCGCCGCCGTCGCGGACGTAGCGGTTGATATTGTCGAAATAAATGATCGGCAGCACGCCCTGGCGCGCGTAGCGGTCGAAGATGATGAGCTGAAACTCGCCGATCTTCTGCTGGAACAGCTCGCGCGTCGGAAACGCGATCAGCGACAGCTCGTTGATCGGCGTACCGTCCTGTTTCTCCGGCGGGCGCAAAATGGTGAAATGGACGAGATCAACCGATGCATCGGACTTGAGCAGATTGCGCCACGTCCGTTCGCCGGCATGCGGCTCGCCCGACACCAGCAGGACCCGTAGCTTGTCGCGCACGCCGTCGATCGACACCACCGCGCGGTTGTTGACCGTCGTAAGCTCGCCGCCGGGCAACGGCGCGGCTTCGATCTCCACGATATTCGGGCCGCCGTGCGGGATGGGGATGTCGACATTCTGCGGCGTACCGATCGGAACGGTGCGGGTTTCGACGACGTCGCCGTCGCGGCGCACGACGATGTCGGCGGTTCCGGCCTTGGCGCCCTGATCCTCAACCCGGTACGTGATGGTTTGCGACTGGCCGACAATACCGAAGCGCGGTGCGGCAATCAGAGCGACGCGGCGATCGCGTTCGTCCTTGTTGCCGGTGATCAAGGCGTGGACGGGAGCGGCGAATCCCAATGCGCTGGCGTCGGCCGGTACGTCGTGGACGCGACCATCGGTCAGCATGATGACGCCGGCAATGTGATCAGTCGGCACGTCGGCGAGCGTCGAACCGAGCGCCGTGAACAGCCGGGTGCCGTCGGTCTCGCCATCCGCCTGGCCGGCTTCGACCACGCGCACGTCGAGACCGGGAATATGGCCGAGCCGATCGACAATCGCCGCACGCGCGGCTTCGGTCTGTTTTGTGCGGTCGCCGAAGCTCTGGCTGGGGCTTTTGTCAACGACGACGACGGCGACCGAACTGAGCGGGTCGCGATCCTCTCGCGTGAACGATGGATTGGCGAGCGCGAGCACGATAAGGCCGAGCGCGATCGCGCGGATCGTGGCACCGCGACTGCGTGAAACGAACAAAAGCAAGGCGAGAACGAGGGCTGCAGCCGCGGCCGCCCAAAGGATTTGGGCGCTGACGAGTGGAGCGAACGCAATACCGAGGTTCACGATCGCTCTCCTATTGCCCGAGCCGTTCGAGCAGTGCCGGCACGTGCACCTGGTCGGCCTTGTAGTTGCCGGTGAGCGTGTACATCACGATGTTGACGCCGGCGCGGAATGCAAGCTCGCGCTGGCGCGGCTCGCCGTCCACCATCGGCAGCATCGGCTGGCCGTCGGAACGCGTCGCCCAGGCGCCGGCGAGATCGTTCGATGTGATGATGATGGACGACACGCCATCGCCGCCGCGGGCCGGGCGGCCGAGCCGTTCTTCGTCAACGGCCGACGGCAAAGCCTCGACCCAAAGCTGACCGCTGTTGAAGCGGCCGGGAAAGTCGCGCAGCAGGTAGAATGTCTTGGTCAGGACGTGATCGCGCGGCACCGGCTCAAGCTCGGGAATATCGAGCGACGACAGGATTTGGCGCAATTCCATCATGCCGGGGCTTCGCGTCTCGCCGCCGGGTCCGGGCGGCGCGACGACGGCGTCACGAGTGTCGAACAGCACCGTGCCGCCGTCTTTCATGTACGTGTCGATGCGCTTGAGCGTCGCTTCGGACGGCCGCGGCGCGCCCGGCGCGATCGGCCAATAGATCAGCGGATAGAACGCAAGCTCGTCGTGCGCGATATCGAGCCCGATTGGATCGCCGGGCTCGAGCGCGGTGCGTTGCGCCAGGAACAGCGTCAGCCCGGCGAGGCCGGCCTTGCTGATGTTGTCGACATCGGCATTGCCGGTGACAACGTAAGCAAGTTTCGTCTCCAGCGCCGACTGCGGCACGGTGCCGACCTGGATGTCTTCCGCCCGGGCGTGCGTCGCCGTCAGCGCCAGCACGGTGAACAGAATCATCGAAGCGGCGGTGGCGCGCGACAGGCGCGGCATCAGCCGTTGGATGCCGCCGCCGAGGACGATGACGACCAGCGTGTCGAGCAGGAACAGCGCGAGGGCCGCGAGCAGGATCGGCCCACGCAAGTCTTGCGGCTCGCTGGTGCGGTAGATTTCAAAACGCGCATTGGTCAGCGGCGTAAAATCGAGCGGCGCAAGGCGATCCGCCGGCGCCAGAGTGTTCACGGCGAACAGTCCCTCCGGCGGGCCGTAAAAGCCCGGGGGATGATCGGCGGTGGCGCCGCCGGAGAAGTCCGTCGCCACCGGCCGCGCGCTCGAGGGCGGCGCGATAAAATTCCCGAAGCCGTCGAGCACGCGGCTCGGCGGCACGAGTTCATGCACGCTCTTGGTCTGGGAATTGGCGGCTTCGACGACGTTCGTGGTGCCGGCGAGCGCAACGATGCGCCGGAGCATCTCGACGAACGCGCCGGACAGCGGCAGGTCCGACCAGCGTGTATCGCCGGTAACGTGGAACAGCACGATCAGGCCCTTGCCGCGCTTTGCCGCAGTGACGAGCGGCGTGCCGTCGGCCAGCGTCGCCCAGGTGTTGTCGCTGAGCGTTGCATCGGGTTCGGCCAAAACCTGCCGCGTGACGGTCACATCGTTCGGCACGGTCATGCCGTTGAACGGTCCTTCGCGCGAAAACGCAGCCAGCGGCTGCGGCTTGTCCCAACTCAGACTGCCGCCGAGGATGCGGCCGCCGCGCCGCAGCTTGACCGGCACCAGATCGTCGTCGGACGCGGCAAGCCGCGGACCCGCAAAGCGCACCAGCACGCCGCCGTCCTCGATCCAGCGCGCGAGGCGATCGTGTGCCTCGCCGGCGACGTTCCCGACATCGGCAAGGATCAGCATCGGCAGGTTCTGGTCGAGGAAATGCGTCACGGCGTCTGCGGGCGACTCGCCCTGGGCAAGGCGCGCGTCGGCGAACGGATTGAGCGCACGCTCGATGTAGTAGCTCGACGACAACAGCGGTTCCGCCAGATCGACCGACGCACCGGAGACGATGCCGACGGTACGGCGCCGCCAGCGCTTGTCGAGCAGTTGCACGGCGCCGGCGGAGCGCTCGCCGGAAATCTCGATCCGGGCGATGTCGTTTCGGATCTCGACCGGCAGGTCGAAATGCGCATCGGTCTCGCGATCCTGCCCGGTGAATGCGAACGCGGCTTCGCCAAGCGGCAGGCCCTTGAGATCGAGCGCGCGCGCTGAGCCGGCCGCCGGAGCGCTCGGGTCGGCCCGCAGCACTTTTACGGCGAGCGCGCCGGCGGCGTTATCGGCTGCGGCAAGGGCGCGAGGGCCGGGAACGCCGCCGGTGACGATCGAAATTGGATGATCGCCGAGGGTTTGGGCGAGTTTCTTGACGAAGTCCACGCCGTGGCCGAGATCGGTCCTGTCGGACAGCCAAACTAGATCGACATCGTGAACGGTGTTGAGAAACTGCGAAATCGTCGCCAGCGCTTCGGCGCGGTCGATCGCGTACGGCTGCGGCTTCATCTCGTGCAGGCGCACGCGCGCCGATCCCGCCGGCTCGAGCGAGATGTCGTGGGCGCCCGCCGAAAGGGGAATCAGCGCCACGGCGCGGCGATCGTCCTCGGCGCGGGTGACGATCTCGTCGGCAGTGCGAAGGCGGGCGTCCCAGGTCGCGGCGGCGGTCCAGCCGTCGTCGATCAGGATGCCGATCGGCGAACGTGACGTCGACGTCGCGAGCGGCGGGTGCCACAACGGGCCGGCGGCGGCGATGATGACGAGAGCGGCCAGCGCCAGCCGCATCAAGGTCAGCCACCACGGCGTGCGGGCCGGGGTTTCCTCTTTCGGGGCGATCTCGAGGAGCAAACGCGTCGGCGGAAAATCGATCCGGCGGGGGCGAGGCGGAATCAAGCGCAACAGCCACCACAGCACAGGAAGGGTCAGCAGGCCGATGAGCACGAGCGGTTCGGCAAAGCCGATAGGCAGCCCGCCGATCATGCCGTCACCCGCTGTTGTGCAGGGCGCGAACCGACGCCGATATCAGACGCGCCGGCGCCGATACGGGCCTGCAACGCCAGCAGGAGTTCGCTCGCCGGCCGGTCGGTGCGATGAATCGTGAAGCTCCAGCCGAGCCGGTCAGTCTCGTTGCGGATTTCGGCGCGGTGACGCTGCACGCGCGTCAGGTAGTCGGCACGCCAGGTTTCGGCGCGGCCAGCGGTGATGCGGCCGCCGTGTTCGGGCTCGACGAATTCGATGCGGCCCCAATACGGAAAAGTCTCCTCGGCCGGATCGACGATCTGGACGACGTGACCGCGCGCGCCGCTGCCGGAAAGCTGGGTGATGGTGCGCCGGACCTCGGCGATATCGCTCCACAGATCGGACAGCAGTACGACCTCGGCGAGCGGGGAGGGCGCGAAGCTCGGCGGCAGGCTCGTTCGCTCGGCATTGTCGTGAACGACAGCCTGCGCCATGCGGTCGATGATGTTGCGGCTGCCGGTCGGACGCATCAATCCGGGAACCGCGACGCGCTCGCCGGCTTCGACCAGAATCTCCGCCAGCGCGAGCGCGACGACCAGGGTGCGAAAAAGCTTGGAGTCGCGAACCAGCGGCGAGGCGAAATTCATCGACGGCGAGCGATCGGGCCAGATCCATACCGTATGGGCGGCTTCCCATTCCTGCTCGCGCACGTACAGATGATCGTCGCGCGCCGACCGCCGCCAATCGACCCGCGCCGCCGGTTCGCCGGAGGTAAAGCGGCGGTACTGCCAGAAATTCTCGCCAGGCCCGGCGCGGCGCCTGCCATGCAGGCCGTGGATCACAGTTGCGGCAACGCGGCGCGCTTCCAGGATCAGCCGTGGCATCGAGGCAGCAAGTGTCCGCCCCGCGCCGACCGCCCGTCCAACCGCCGCAGCATCATGATAGGTGCGTCTGGGCTCGGCCGCCATCCGGCTATCCGATCCGCGCCTTGAGACGGCCGACGACCGCCTCGATGCTCTCGCCCTCCGCGCGCGCGGTGAAGGTGAGCGCCATGCGGTGCTTGAGCACCGGCTCGGCGAGATCGAGGACGTCGTCGATCGAAGGTGCGAGCCGGCCGTCGAGCAACGCGCGGGCGCGCACGGCTAGCATCAGCGCCTGGCTCGCGCGCGGACTCGGTCCCCACGCGATCAGTTTCGTGGCTTCGCCACCCTCCGGGCCGGGCCGCGCCGAACGCACCAGCGCGAGGATCGCTTCGACGACGGATTCGCCGACCGGCAGCCGCCGCACCAACCGCTGCGCCGCCATCAAATCCTCGGCGGTCATTGCCGGCTTGGCGCGCGCCTCCTCGGAGCCGGTGGTTTCGAACAGGATCTTCCGTTCCGCGTCACGGTCGGGATAATCGACGTCGATCTCCATCAGGAAGCGGTCGAGCTGAGCTTCCGGCAACGGATAGGTGCCTTCCTGCTCGAGCGGGTTCTGCGTGGCGAGCACATGGAACGGCTTGGGCAGATCGTGGCGCGTGCCGGCGACGGTGACATGCTGCTCCTGCATGGCCTGCAGCAGCGCCGACTGCGTGCGCGGGCTGGCGCGATTGATCTCGTCCGCCATCAGGAGCTGGGCGAATACCGGCCCCGACAGGAAGCGAAAACTGCGCTTGCCGGTCTGGCTCTCCTCCAGGACTTCGGTGCCGAGAATGTCCGATGGCATCAGATCGGGCGTGAACTGGACGCGCTTGGCGTCGAGCCCGAGCACCGTGCCCATCGTGTCGACGAGCTTGGTTTTGGCCAGGCCCGGCACACCGAGAAGGAGTGCGTGACCGCCGGAAAGAATGGTGACGAGCGCCTGTTCGACGACTTTGTCCTGACCGAATATGACAGTGCCGATCGCGCCTTTGGCGGCGCGCACGTGAGCGGCGGTCGCCTCGGCGGTCCGAACGATCATGTCCTCGAGCTTTTCGAGGCCATCTCCCCCAGCAAGTGCCATTGCTAACTCCTTGTCATTGGGCCGGATTCTTGTATCGGATCAGGGACGGCCATCTGCGCGAATCCATGGCAGCCACAATGCAATATATGAGCCACCCCGACTAAAGCAGAGCTTGGCCAGATTTTTCGTCCACAGGAACACAACTTGAATTGGGGCTGCCAAAAGGTGGTTCGCGATGACGAACTCTCGAATAATCTCGCCCCAGACTCGTGCCGGACAGGCAGGTTCTAGGCAAACAATGGCGAAGGAAGGGCAATCCGGTCTCGAGGCGATCACGGGTGCGCTAGCCGGAACGAAAGGGCTGCCGCCGGTCGAGCGCTGGAACCCGCCGTTTTGCGGCGATCTCGACATGCGTATCGCCGGCGATGGAACGTGGTTCTACCTCAAGACGCCGATCGGCCGGCCGGCGCTGGTGAAGCTGTTTGCCTCTGTGCTCAAGCGCGAGGGCGACAGTTATTTCCTGGTTACGCCGGTGGAGAAGTGCGGCATCACCGTCGACGATGCGCCGTTTCTCGCGGTCGAGCTGCGGATCGAAGATGGCGCAGAGGGCCGGGTGCTGCACTTTCGCACCAATGTCGACGATTGGGTCGCCTGCGGCCCGCAACACGCCTTGCGCTTCGAGCCGGAAGCCGGCACCGGGGGGCTGAAGCCCTATCTGCATGTCCGCCGCGACCTGTGGGCGAAAGTGACGCGTGCGCTGTTCTTCGATCTCGTCGAAATCGGCGAGGAGCGCGACGTGGACGGCAAGGTGATGTTCGGAGTGTCGTCGATGGGTATGTTCTTCCCGATGGCGCCCGCGGAACAGGTGAGGGAATTCGCGTGAACGACACCGGCGCATCTGCGACGCAATCCGGGGCCGCGGAGTTCTTCGACCGTGCGCGCACGCGCCTGAAGCTCGACGTGCCGCCGGCATTGACCGATCCGAGCGCGCAGGGCGTCCGCCGCGGCGACCTCGATCTCGATCCGGCGCTGTGGGAGCGTGCCGGCGTGAGCGCCACCAAGCCGGCCGCCGTGCTGATCCCGATCGTCGACCGTAGCGCGCCCACTGTGCTGCTGACGTTGCGCACCGCGGAGCTTGCCAGTCATGCTGGCCAGATTGCCTTTCCCGGGGGCAGGATCGATCCGCACGACGAGAGCCCGGTCGCCGCGGCGATGCGCGAGGCGAAGGAGGAGATCGGCCTTGCGCCGGCTCTCATTGAGCCGATCGGCTATCTCGATCTTTATCTCACCTTCTCAGGCTTCCGCATCCTGCCGACGGTGGCGCGCGTCAAGCCGGATTTCTCGCTGACGCTCAATCCGTCGGAGGTGGTCGAGAGCTTCGAAGTGCCGCTCGAATTTCTGATGACGCCGGCCAATCATCAGCGCAAGACGCGTGACTGGAAAGGCGTTGCGCGGGATTACTACGCGATGCCGTTCGAGAACCGCTACATCTGGGGTATCACCGCGGGTATCTTGAGAAACCTCTATCAACGGGTTTACGGCGAATGATCAGGCCAGTCTTTACCGAGGTCGGGCTGTTTCTCGCCCCGTTCGTGATCTACGCCGCTTTCCTGTTTGCGAGCCGCACCGGTGTGTTGCAATCCGATGCGTGGACGCTGCGGCGTGTTGCCGGTCTCGTTATCGTTTCGCTGGTGCTTGTGGTCGGGAGTTTTCTCGTCCTCGCGCAATTCTCCGGCGCGCCGCCCGGCTCGACTTATGTGCCGGCCCATGTCGAAGGCGGCAAATTCGTGCCGGGGACGACCCGGTGACGGCGGGCGCTCAGCTTCGGGACGCGGCGTGGCTCACGGATGCCGCCGTCGCGCGGCTGCTCACTTTGCTCGACCGCGATGGCGAGGAAGCGCGCGTCGTCGGCGGTGCGGTGCGCAACGATCTGATGGGACTGCCCGTCGGCGAGGTCGACGTCGCGACGACGGCATTACCGGAAGAGGTGATCCGACGCGCCGAGGCGACAGGGTTCAAGGCGGTGCCGACTGGAATGGAGCACGGCACCGTGACTATCGTCGCCGATGGCCGGCCGTTCGAAGTCACGACACTGCGCGTCGATGTCGAGACCTACGGCCGCAAGGCCAAAGTCGTATTCGGCCGCGACTGGGCGAAGGACGCCGAAAGGCGCGATTTCACAATCAATGCTTTGTCGGCCTCGGCTGATGGCAGCGTTTTCGACTACGTGGGCGGCCTCGCCGACATCGCCGCGCGCAAGGTGCGCTTCATCGGTGTGCCGGAGCAACGCATCGCCGAGGATTATCTGCGGATCCTGCGTTTTTTCCGCTTTCACGCCTATTATGGCGAGGGCCTGCCCGACGGCGCGGGCCTGCACGCCTGCATTGCGGCGCGCACCGGCCTCGACATGCTGTCGCGCGAGCGGGTGAGGATGGAGTTGCTCAAGCTCCTGCTTGCGCCGCACGCGACGCCGACCCTTTCGGTCATGACGGAGTGCGGAATTCTCGGCATGGTGCTTGGCGGCGTTGCGTATCTTGCGAGCTTCGAGAACACGGTGAAGGGCGAAACCGCAATTGGCGCCGAGCCCGATGCAACGCTCCGCCTTGGCGCACTCGGCACCTACGTGATGGAAGACGCCGAACGGCTGGCGCTGCGACTGCGGCTTTCCAACGCCGAGGTCGAGCGGCTGTTGCGGCTCGAATATTGGTGGCGCGTGACACCGGCTGCCGGTGAACACCCGGCGCGTACGCTGCTGTATTTGCTCGGGCCTGTTTCGTTCACCGATCGCGTTCTTGTCGCATGGTCTCGCTCCGATGCCGGCGCCGCCGACAAATCGTGGCGCGATCTCGCGACCTTGCCCCAGCGCTGGACAGCGCCGCGTTTTCCGCTGAAGGCGTCGGATTTTGTCAGCCGAGGCGTGCCGAAGAATACAGCGATGGGCGCCGCGCTTCGCGCCGCCGAACAGGCCTGGATCGATGCGGACTTTCCGTCCGACCGGGCGACAATCGACGCGATTGCCGATCGCGCCGCCGCCGAAGCGATAAAAGCCGGTTGAAGCTTTACATTCCGCGCGTGCGCAGCGCCCGCAGCCGCCGCCGGCCGACTGCCGCCACGTCTTGCAGCCGCGGCCGAACGCGCGCCATCATGCGGGCCGGCTCGATGCGCTCGACCTGCATTTCATTGCCGCGCCACACGAAGTCGCTGCCGCGCAACGCATCGATGAACAGCGCCGGCAAGAGCAGGTCGCGAGCGAGGCCGTAAAGAGGATAAAGCGCAGGCAAATGCCATTCGGCCGCGACGGCGAGCAGCATCTCGCCGCCGTACCAGACGACGCCCAGCAGCCCTGCGCACAGTGCCGAGGAGAGGCCGACCGCGCCAGCCACGATCGCCGCGGCGATCATCGGCAGGACGCCGCCGGAAAGAATTTCCGGCAGGAAGTGGAGAAAGAAGCTTGCACGCCGCAGCCGCGCCCAGCGTACTTGCCGACTCAAGACCTCACGGGCGCAGCGCCGGCCAAGCGGCTGCGCCAATGGACGGTCGACGAGGCGCACCTTCAGGCCGGTGTTGCGCACGATCTTGGTCGCGGCGGCGTCCTCTGCAACCTCCTTGCCGAGCGCCTCGATGCCGCCGGCGCGTTCGAGATCGGCACGCCGCCACAGCATGGTCTTGCCCTGGGCAAAACCACGCCCGAGGCTGTCGATGAGATATTGCCAGCGGGCCTGATAGGTATTGAGGAAGGCGCATTCGAGTTCCGCCCAGATGCCTTGCGGGCGGCAGCCGACCGGCGGCGAAGCGACAAGACCGGTGTCTTCGCGCCAGCTTGCGAACAGGCGTTGAACGTAGTCGTGCGGCATCAGCACGTTGCTGTCGGCGAACACGACCCAATCGTGACTCGCCGCATGCCATCCCTTGAGCATGTTGTTGAGTTTCGGATTGTTGTTCACCCGTCCATTGCCGACGAGCAATCTTGCATCCACACCGGGATGATCGGCGATCAAGGCATTGACAAGCGGTACAACCGGGTCTTTTGCCGAAGCCACGCAAAACAGGATTTCGCAATGCGGATAATCGAGCTCGAATGTCGAACCCAGCGTATCGGCGGCATAATTGTCGATGCCGCACAGCGGGCGCACAAGGCTGATCGGCGGGGATTGTCGCTGAACCGGAGTTGCCGTGCGATTCGCACTTGCCCGGAAGCGAACGATCACGATCGCCACGCTGGCAATATGGATCGAAGTGGCGGCGACGCAGAAGGTCGCAAGTGCCAGAATCGGCGCTGTCATCGCGGCGACTTCTAGCGCTGCGCCGTGACGGCGCTGTGACTCGAGTCTCGCTGTAAGGTTTCGTTAACTTATGTTGTCATCAGCCTGCAATGCAAAGCATCTATCTGATCGCGCGACATGAAACAGGTGCGAGAATTCGATTCGTGACGATTGAGCCCGGCACAATTGGGTTCCGTACGCTCTTCATTTCCGACGTTCATCTCGGCGCGCGCGGCTGCCAGGCCGACCGCCTTCTCGATTTCCTGCGATATCACGACGCCGATACGATCTATCTGGTCGGCGACATCGTCGACGGCTGGCAGCTGAAATCAGGCTGGTACTGGCCGCAGCATCACAACGACGTCGTGCAGAAGCTTTTGCGCAAGGCGCGCAAGGGCGCGCGCGTGTTCTATATCCCGGGCAATCACGACGAATTTCTGCGCGACTATTACGGCACCCATTTTGGCGGCATCGAGGTCGTCGAGACGGCGATCCACGAAGCTGCCGACGGCCGCCGCTACCTGGTCGTGCACGGCGATGTGTTCGATATGGTCGTGAAGCATGCGCGCTGGCTCGCGCTTCTCGGCGATACGGCCTACGACCTCGCGATCCTTGTCAATCGCTACTTCAACGCAATCCGCCGCCGTCTCGGCTTCCGCTACTGGTCGCTGTCACAGTGGGCGAAACACAAGGTCAAGAACGCGGTCAATTACATCGGTGCATTCGAGCATACGCTTGCCGCCGAAGCGCAGCGCCACCACGTCGACGGCGTGATCTGCGGCCACATCCATCACGCCGTGATCCACGACGATTACGGCATCCGTTACATGAACTGCGGCGATTGGGTGGAAAGCTGCACCGCGCTTGTCGAACACGACGACGGGCAATTCGAGATCATCAACTGGGCCGACCGCGACTATTCCTCGGAGCCGATCGTCGAGGATCCGGACGATGCGATCGAAGACGACACCGAGATCGCGGCTTAGGCGTCCTTATGCCCGCTTGCTCCGGCGCCCTTGAGTGCCGCGGCCCGCTCCGGTCATACTCGCTTCCGCCATGGACCTTTCCGTAGGGATCGAGCGCTGGCCGCTTGCCAGCGCCTTCACGATCAGCCGCGGCGCCAAGACCGAAGCGGTCGTGGTCGTGGCCGAACTCAGCGACGGAACCCACCGTGGCCGCGGCGAGTCGGTTCCCTATGCACGCTATGGCGAAACCCCGGACAGCACGGCAGCGGCGATCGAAGCCATGGGTCCGGCGCTGCGGCAGGGTCTTACGCGCTCTGAATTGCAGCGCACGATGCCCGCCGGCGCTGCGCGCAACGCACTCGATTGTGCGTACTGGGATATTAACGCCAAGGCAGCCGGCCGGCCGGTGCATGAATTGGCCGGACTTGCGGCTCCCGCGCCCCGGATCACGGCCTATACGATTTCGCTCGCAACGGCATCGAAGATGGCTGCTGACACCGAGAAGGCGGCGTTCCGGCCCCTGCTCAAGATCAAATTGGGAAGCCCGGACGGCGATAGCGCGCGTATCGCCGCGGTGCGCCGGGCTGCGCCCCGGGCGGAACTGATTGTCGATGCCAACGAAGGCTGGACGGCCGAAAATCTCGGCCAAAACCTTGCCGCTTGTGCCGATGCCGGAGTGACGCTGATAGAGCAGCCTTTGCCGGAAGGGCGCGATGCCGCCCTTGCGCAAATCAAGCGGCCGATTCCGGTATGCGCTGACGAAAGCGTGCACGACCGCGCCGGGCTTAAGACACTGTCCGGCAAATACGACGCCATCAACGTCAAGCTCGATAAGGCCGGCGGTTTGACCGAAGCTCTGGCGCTAGCAGCCGAGGCGGAACGGCAGGGCTTTGCCATCATGGTCGGCTGCATGATTGCGACTTCGCTGGCGATGGCGCCCGCCATGCTCGTTGCGCAGCGCGCCCGCGTGGTCGATCTCGATGGCCCGTTGCTGCTTGCCAGGGATCGCCCCGGCGGGTTGCGCTACGACGGCAGCACGGCCTATCCGCCCGATCCGTCGCTTTGGGGCTAAGCCGCTTCGCGATATGATTGGCGCAGGCGGCCGGAGCGCTGCCGGATTCCGGGAGGACGATCATGACGACGAGGCGCAGCTTTCTCACGGCCATTGGCGGCGCCGCGTTCGGCATTGTCGGCGTTGCGCCGCTCCGCGCCCAGCATGGTTATCCCGAGCGGCCGATCCGGATGATCGTGCCATTTCCGCCCGGGGGCCCGATCGACACTATTGCGCGAATGGCCGGCGAGGAACTCGGCCGCCGTCTCGGCGGCACCGTGGTCGTCGAGAACCATCCTGGCGCCGGCTCAACGCTTGGCACCAAGCTGGTCGCTGCCGCCGAGCCTGATGGCTACACGCTGCTGTTTGGATCATCGGGTTCGCTTGCCGTCGCGCCCGCACTTTATTCAAGCCTTGGCATCGATCCGCAGAAGGCATTCAAGACGGTCGCGACAGTCGCGCTTCTGCCGCACGTTTTTGTCGTCAATCTCGACGTGCCGGCGAAATCGATCGCGGAATTTGTCGCTTACGCCAAGGCCAATCCGGGCAAGATCAATTTCGGCGCGGGGCTAGGCACGCCGCCGCATCTGCTCAGCACCCTGTTCAAGACCGAGGCGAACATTGATGTGGTGTTCGTGCCCTATACGGGCTCGGCGCAATCGGTCAACGATATCCTGGGCGGCCGCACCCAATTCACCATCGACGGCCTGGTGACGCTGTATCCCTTGATTCAGGCCGGAAAGCTGCGGCCGCTCGCCATCGCACGCGGTGAACGCTGGCCGGCGCTGCCGGACGTGCCGACGCTGGTGGAGAGCGGCTATCCGGATTTTGTTCTCGATGCATGGACTGGAATAGTGGCTCCCGCCGGCACCCCGGATGCGGTTGTCGAAAAGCTCAACACGAAGATGAATGAAAGTCTGACGTCGTCTGACGTACTAGCGACTCTCGCCAAATTCTCCGCCATTGCCAAGGTCGGCACGCCGGACGATTTCAGAAAGTTTCTTGCCGACCAGACACAGCGCTGGGGCGCGATTGTGAAACTCGCCGGGGCCAGGCTCGACTGAACGGCGCGATCAGCTCGGGAGCAACGCCGTGGCGGGCGCGTGCCTGTGGGTATCTCTGGCCTGCGCATTGACTGTCGGATTGCGCCCTTACGGGTTGTGCTGTTGAGTCGGCTTTAGCGGTAGAACGATGCCCGACGAACCATTGGCGCTGCAGGATTTATTGGCTGGGCTGCCGGACAAGGCAGGTTACGACACCGTCTATGCGGCGGTGATGGCCACCGAGCGCGGCCGCCGGTTTTTGGCGGAATACGCCAAGCGCAATCGCAACGCCAACACCGACATGCTGGTCGGAGCCATTGCGCGCGTCGAGGCGGCCATTCGCGGCGAGCCTGCCGCGCAATCGTCCGCCGATCTCGAGGAGATCGTTGCGGCGATCGATCGGATCGAAGCCGTCCTGGCCGCCAGCATGGCGTCCGACGTCCACTCGGCGGTCGAGCAAATTCAGGACATCGCCTTCGTGCTGCACGAGCGGCCCGTCGAGCAATCGCTGTGCGACGCTCTCGACGGCGCAATCCGCGAAATCGCCGATGTTCTGGTGCGTCCCGATGGAACCGCCGCGAGCGTGCGCGTAGCGGCGGAAATGCTGCGTGCGCTTGCCGCCCAGATCAGGCTGATGATCGCGCCGTCGGCCAATCAGACCTCAGCGACTGCCGCAGCGGCAGCCGATCGCGAAAACTTCGCCGAGGCGATCGCCACGCTCGCTACGTCGTTGCCGTCTCTCGCCGATGCGGCAGAGCCTGAGGCAGCCATTGCGGGCGAATCGCGAATGGACGGCGAAGGCCAGCACGATCTTCAATCGATCGACGCGGAGCCCACGGATACTGTCCCAATCGAGCCTCCGGTCGCGCCGCACGATGCGGCAGAGGGCGTCTCCGAAGAACTGCAGAACACGCTGCCGCCGAGCGAGAACGTTCTGCTGCGCGCATTCGAGAGCAATCCATTTTCGCGCGACGAGACGCCAAGTCGGAATGGGCGCGAAGAGCAAAGGGCGGAAGAGCCGGGGCACGACATCGCAAGCCGGGACGGCTCAGGTAAGGGACCACCGGGCGCGAACATGCTTGCAACTCGCGGCTTTTCGCCGGAGCCAGTGGTGAGTCCGGAAGAAGATCCGGGCGACTTGTTCGAGCCCATGCCGGTTCCGACTCCGTTGCCTGCTTCCGCGATTGCCGCTGCGGAACCTCCGGTACAAACACCAGCGCAACGCCTCGCCGCGACGCCGCGTGCAATCTCGCGGCCGCCAGCCAGCGATCCGCTCGCCGCTGTGCGGGCGTTGAGCGCGGAAGAACTGATTGCGCTGTTCAGCTAGAGCACGCCGCTTCCTGCCGTGCGCTCCCGAATAACTTGCACGTTAACGTTTTATTAACCTCATGCGACACTAATTGGTGATTCGGAGTTCGGCACAGAAGTTGCTTTCGTCCAATGAAGGAGATGCGGATCGATAACGACGCTTAGTTGTGCGCTTGCTTTGCTTTCCGGGGTCTGCGGGAACTTTCGTTAGTGGTCCGCACAAAACGATCTTCTGGAGGCCATGATGCACACACTTACTGCTCGGATTCTGACAGTAGTCGCGTTGTGCACGATCGCGTTCCTGCCAAAAAGCCTGTCCGCGCACGACGACGGCCAATACGCCAACTCGCCGTTGAAGACGTGGTTCGACAAGCTCGCCAGCGGCAAGGGTTTGTGTTGCTCGTTTGCCGATGGCGTCAGCGTGCAGGATGTCGATTGGGATACCCAGGGCGGCAGCTATCGCGTGCGCATCGAAGGACAATGGGTTGTCGTTCCCGATGCCGCGGTCGTCACCGAGCCGAACAAGTTCGGACCGGCTGTGGTATGGCCGTACCGGGATTTCCAGGGAGCCACGCAAATCCGTTGCTTCCTTCCGGGCACCGGCGCGTAGATGCACTGCTCAAAAAAGAGCTAGAGCCCGATTCTGTTTTAATCAGAGTCCGGCTCCGTACAGTTCGAGAGCACCGCTTACGCGACGAGGCGGGAGAACAGTTCGGGATCTACATTGCCGCCGGATAAAACGGCGACGGCGACCTTGTTTTTGACGTCGACCTTTCCAGTCATGACGGCGGCGAGCGCGACCGCCCCGCCGGGTTCCACCACGAGTTTCAATTCCGCGAACGCGAAGGCCACCGCCGCCGCAACTTCCTCGTCGCTGGCAACGACACCGGCGTCGACCAGCGACTGATTGATCGCAAATGTCAGTTTGCCCGGCGTGCGCGCCATCAGTGCGTCGCAAATCGTGCCGGTCAGCTCGGCATTTTGCTCGCGCCGGCCGCTGCGGAAGGAGCGGGCATGATCGTCGAAGCCTTGCGGTTCGGCGGTGTACAGCGCGGCCGCGGGCACGCGGGCCTTGACGGCGAGCGCGATGCCGGCGGTGAGGCCGCCGCCGGAGGCGGTAACGACCACCACGTCGGGCTTTAAACCCAGCGCGGCAAGATCGTCGATAATCTCCCGGCCGGCTGTGCCTTGGCCGGCGATGATCAATGCGTCATCGTAAGGCGGTACGAGGGTCGCGCCGCGGCGCGCCGCGATATCGGCGGCGATGGCCTCGCGATCGTCGCGAGCACGGTCGTAGAGCACGACTTCGGCGCCGAACGCCGCGGTGCGTTCGCGCTTGGCGCGAGGCGCGTCGTGCGGCATGACAATCACGCAAGGCATGCCGAGCAGACGCGCGGCCGCCGCCACACCCTGCGCGTGATTGCCCGACGAAAAAGCGACGACGCCGCCCGCCCGGTGCTCCAGCGGAATAGCGGCAAGCTTGTTATAGGCGCCGCGGAACTTGAACGAGCCGGTGCGCTGCAAGGTCTCGGCCTTGAGAAAGATGCGGCCGCCGGTCATCGCGTCGAGCGCGGCTGAGGTCAAAAGCGGCGTATGCGAAGCGACGCCGGCAAGGCGGCGAGCCGCCGCATCGACATCGCCAGCGGTGGGTAGGGAACCCGTATCGCTCATGACGCCAACCGTAACGCCGCGATTGCGCCACGAGCAAGGGCGTTGGCGATGCTGTCCCGCGCATAAAGGATGCGCGGGACGCGCCGTTATTGATCGAACCGGCCGGCGGCATGGGCCAGCATGGTGTAAACCTTGCCGGTATCCGAAGTCAGATAGTTGCGCACGACCGCAGCGCCGCGATCGCCGCGCGACACGTCGTCAAGGAGCCGCTCGAACTCGTGGATGTAATGTTCGACGGTCTGCCGAAACTCAGGATCGGAGCGGTATTTGTTGCGGATCTCGTCGAACGCCTTCTGGCCCTGGAGAGTGTACAGGCGGCGCGTGAACAGGCCTCGCTCGCCACGTTTGTAGCGTTCCCACAAATCCGCGGCCGCCTCGTGGTCGATCATGCGGGCGATGTCGACTGACAGCGTGTCGAGCGAATCGACGGCGTCGCGCGGTCGCTCCTCGCCGGGCGCGGCGTCGCGCGGGGCAGGTGGCGCGGTTGGCGCCGCATCCTCACGCGATGCGCGCGACAGAAGGTCGGTAAGCCAACCTCCGCCACCGCCGCCGCGAGCGTTTTCGCCCGCGGGCTGGTTTTGCGGCGGACGCGGCTCGGACCGCCGCGCCGGCGCGCCGGTGATGTCGCGCAATCCGGCCTGATGCGGCGTAACGTCCGGCCGTATCGGCCTGACTTGGCCGCGGCCGCCGCCTGCGGCATAGGCTTGCTCCGCATCCCGCCGCACCGGCTCGGCGGCGTCGAGCGAACGCCCGTGCCGGGCGATGATCCGGTTGAGCTCGGCCAATGCCTCGATTTGATCGACAACGACGCGGCGCATCTGCGCCGTGCTCTCGGCGGTTTCCTGCGGCAGTTCGAGCACGCCGCGGCGCAACTCGCCGCGCGTCTTTTCCAGTTCCTGCTGCATTTCCGCAGCCATCTGCTTCATGCCCTGAACGATTGCGGTAAAGCGCTCGGCCGACTGCGTGAAGATCGTATTGAGGTCTGCTGCGGCCTCGTCGTAGACCGAGTTGAGCGTCTCGCCGGTGCGCTTGCGTTCTTCTTCCGAAGCGGCGCGGACGAGGTCGAACTGCTGCTCGATCGTGCGAACGCTGTCGTTGCTTGTCTCGGCGATCAGGCTCGCGATCTCGCGGCTACGGGTCGTCGCCGAATCGAGCGACTCGTCGAGCAGGCTGGAGAAACGCTGCAAGCGCTGCTCGAAATCGTCCGTGCGCGAGTCGAGTGTGCTGACCAGGGACTCGAGGCTCGCTTGCCGGGTCGCGGTCGATTCCTCGGTTCGGCGATTGCTCAGTTCAAGGAGCTGGACTGCTTCGGCAAGCGAACGGCCATGCTGGTTGAACTGCGTCGACATCTCGCCGAGATCGCGCAGCACCTTTGTGGTCACATTATTGAACGCGCCGAGATGCTGCTCGACCTTCGCCGTCGTGGCGCCGCTCTTGGTGCTCAGATCGTTCATGGCGGCGACGAATTCGGACACCCGCGAAGCCATGGTGTGTTCGATCGAGTTCATGTTCTCGTGGGCGCCACTCAGCACTTCCTGCAGCAGGATATTGGCTTCACGCAACCGTTCGAAGAGCGCCGTGGAGTCGGAACGCAGCATGTTGTGCGTTTCCAGCATGTCGGCCACGGTCGCCGAAGCGGTCTGCTTCGATTCCTCGATTGCCTGCCTGGTGGCGCTGTGCAGATCCCCAAGCGTCCGCGAGATCGTCGACTTCGCCGCCTCGGTGACGCCCTGGGCGCCGTCCTGCAACTGGCTAAGTGTCCGCGTCATCGCCGATGTGGCGGTCTGGCTCGCATCGTTGATGAGCCGGGCGATCTCCTCGCTGTTATCCATCATCGTCTGCGTGAAGACGAAGCTCTTGGCTTCGATCGACTTCACCGCATGGTCGGTAACGCGGCTGACCTCGTTGGCGAATTCCTGGCCCTTGCCGGTCAGAGCCGACAACAGACCGTTCGACTTCTCGTCGAGCAGCAGCGTCATGGTGCCGAGGCGCTCGCTGACCGAAGTGTTGAATTCATCGGCTTTGCCGACAACGTTTCGGGCGACTTCGCTGCTCGTGCTGATCAGCTTCCGTTCAGCTTCGCCGGCGCTGCGATCGACGGCGTCCGTCATGGTCGCGGCGCTGCGGGTCAGAAGATCGCTGGCCTCCGTCGCGCTTTTGCCGATTGTTTCGCTGGCGCTGACGGCGCTGCGGGTCAGAAGATCACTGGCCTCGGTCGTGCTTTTGCCGATCGCTTCGCTGGCGCTGGCGGCGCTCCGGGCAAGAAGAGTGCTGGCTCCCGTCGCGTTTCTGCCAATCGCTTCGTTAGCGGCGGTGGCGCTCTGCGACAGAAGGTTGCTGGCGTTTGCGGCACTATTACCGATTTCTTCCTTGAGGGCGGCGGCGCTCTGGACGAGAAGATCGCGGGCTCCGGCCGCGCTTTTGCCGATCGTTTCATTGACGGACCCGGCGCTCTGGATAAGAAGATCACGGGCTCCGACCGCGCTTTTGCCGATCGTTTCATTGATCGAACCGGCGCTCTGGGCGAGAAGATTGGCGGCCCCGGACGTGGCCTTGCTGATTGTTTCGTTGGCTGCAGCGACGCTTTTGCCGATCGTGTCGCTCAGCGTGCCGGCGCTGCGATGGAGCGAAACCGTTGCTTCGGTGGCGCTGCGATTCAGGGCTTCCACCGCCACGTTGCTTGCGTTTGCAGTCTTGCCGAGCATTTCCGTGGTGCTGGCGGTGAGCTGGATGAGAGAACGCTCGGCATTGCCGGTATTCGTCTTGATCGACTCGGAAAGTTCCTTGAGCCGTGCATTGAGCAGGTCGGCAGCGGCGCGGCTCCGCAGTTCGATCTCATTGGTAACGGTTTCCGTGCGCCCGATGAGAAGCTGTTCGAGCTGCCCGATCCTGCCGTCGAGCGTGCCGGCGACTTCCGTCGCGCGGGCGCCAAGCGTCTTGTCGATATTCGCGATCCGCGCGCCGACAGTGTCGCTGAGCTCCGCGGCACGGGTATCGATCAGCGTCGTGACGTCGCCCAGTCTCCGATCGAGCGCGGTGACAACCTCCTTGCCGCCTTCGGCAAGTGTCTTGGCGATGTCCATGACCCGGGCGGCGAGGGCTTCGGTCAGAGTCTGGGTGCGGCCGTCGAGCGCATCCTGGAAGCGCGACAGGCGCTGGTCGAGCGCGGTGGTGACTTCACCTGCCTTGGCGGTGACCCGGGTGTCGAAGCTCTCGACGTAACCGCGCATCGATTCCGAGACGTCCTGGGTCCGCGCGCCGAGACGCTCGACCAGCTCGGACCCGTAGGTCTTCACCGTGCGGTCGAATTCGGCGAGATGCCGGGTAATGAGATTGCCGAGGGTGGCGGAGTCGCGTGAAATCTTTTCGCCGAGCTCGGCGCCGGAATGGTTGAACATCTCCTCGAACGCGGCGAGCCGCGACGCCAGCATGTCCCTCATGCCGTCGCCGCGCGACGCAAGAACCTCGACGAGATGATCGACGCTCTCGCGGAGCGTATCGGTCACATGGGTGCTGCGGGACACCAGCGTGTCGGTAATGCGGCTGCCGGTCTGCTCCAGTTTCTTCGCGACGTCGCCGCCGCGCAAATTGAGATCGAGGATGAGCGACTCGCCCGTCGCTTTAAGCGTGCTGTTGACCTCGTCGGCGCGGCTCGCGATGGTTTCGGCGATTTGGCTCGACGTATCGACGATCGCCTCGGACAGCTCCTGCGCGCGTCCCGAAACGAGGTCGGCGACCTCCTGCGAACGCCCGATCATCGTATCGACGAGAGCCAGCGATTTCTCGGAAAACTGCTCGGCGACGGCGTCGAGCCGTGTCGTCATCATTTCTTCGAGGCCGCTCACGATCTCCGCGAAGTCCTCGCCGACGTGATCGGTCTTGAAATTCAGATTCGACGTGAGCTGGTCGCTCGCCGTCGAGATCGCGCGCGACGTTTCCTCGCTCGCGTTCTCGAGCCGCGTGAGCAAATCGCCGCCGCGCAGGCTGAGCTGCTGAATCATGTCGTCGCCGACCTGTCCGAGCGCCATCGTGATGTGCTCGCCCTTTTCGGCCAGCGAATGGGTGATCCGCTGCGCGGCATCGTTGACCTGCTGGCCGACAAGATCGCTGATCGTGGAAAGGTCCTGTGTCAGGTCGATGTGAACGTTGTTGATCGCGGCGCGGACCTGCTCGGCCTGTCCGACGAGCGTGTCGCGCTGGTTGGAAAGATCCTGGAGCAGGCCGCGAATGCGCACTTCGTTGTCGCTGTAGGTACGCTCCAGCGCCGCGACCTCGTTCTGCACCAGCGACTCGAGCTCGCCGGCGCGCGCCAACGCGCGTTCGACTCCGTCGCCCATGGCGGCGACCTCCCGGCGGATCGCCTGTCCGACGGTGACGATGGAATCCCGCGCGATATTCTCCGGTTCGGCAAGTCGCATCGCGACCTGCGCCATCGACTGGGTGATCAGACGCAGTTCCTGCGAGCGCCACGCCATGTGTGCGACGCCGAAGAAAAAGATGATAGGCAACAGCGCGGCGGCGCCCAGACCGATCATGAGAGCGGCCGGCGAATGGCCGGGGCCGAGCGACGCATTCAGGTCGGACAGGTAGGCCCAGGACAGCGCCAGGCAACCGACCACCCAGGCCACCGAGAACATGGCGGCGACGAAATAGGATGTGCGCGCCGGGCGGCGCTGGAGTGCACGGAGAATCTGGCCGACGGACTGCTGGTCGTCGTTGGCGGCGAAGGGCGGTGGCGATTCGGCGCGCGTGCCGATCGGGTCACGATCGAAATCCGTATCGAAGATTGGCGCCGTCGGCTCGATCTCGCGAACGAAATCGCCTTCACGCTGGGGCTGAGACGGGGCAGCGCTCGCGGTGGGTTGGCCTTCTTCCGGGCGGTCGTCCTCATCCTTGAGGTTGAGGGCTTCCTGGATCGCGGAAAGCGCTGCTTCCGTCGGATCCATCAACTTTTTCGGGTAGTTGGCCATAGCGGTGGTCGCCTCGCGTGTTACGCCTGACTAGGACGGCCCTTTTTACGCGGGCCGCGCCACGAGCGCGTGATCGTCAACATCCTCACGGGGCACTCGGGGCTCCCCAGCCCGCAAGTCACAGTGCCATAGCCCATCCTATCGGCTTGGCGGATCGAATAAAACCGGTGACGCTAACGTCCTTTTAATCATCGTTAACGGATCGCTAACCATCACAGCGGCCATTGTGCGGGCAAAATTGAGGCCGGGTTTGGGCCGACCGGGACCAGCCGGTGTCCATGTCCGGCTAAGGAGTTGCTTACCAACTGCGCGAAACAAGCCGGCGCTTTGGCCTTAAAGGATGCGGGATTCACGGCGTTTTCTTTCTTTAGGCGCAAGCTGGAGCGCAACGAGTGAACAGAATAGCGGTTGGGGAAAGCGTCATGAGTGCAGCGAGCGCGCGAAAAGCGGCCATTCCAGAGGAGGCGCCCGCGGTTATTGACGAGGTCCATCTCGGTCGCATGACTCTCGGCGACCGCGGGCTCGAACGCGAAATCCTCGAGATTTTCGTGCGACAGACCTCCATCATGCTCGATCGCATAGCCGGCGCGGGACCGGCGATGATGGCTGCAACGGCCCATACGCTTGTAGGTTCTGCGCGCGGCATCGGGGCGTGGCGGGTGGCGCAGGCGGCCGAGCGGCTGGAACTGACCGCCACCGCGGCGTCAAGCGCCGTCGAGCGCAACGAAGCGGTCGAGGATCTGAAAGCCGCAACGCTCGAGGCAAGTGCGGTCATCGGGACGCTGTTGAGCGGTAACTGATCGGCCGAGTTCGATCTCGACGTCCGCACTGGCGTCGCGCGGCGCAAGCCAATAAATAGGTACCCGTTCCACGCCGCTCCGGTAGCCCCCGGCCGGGGCCCTCAACTGCTGGTTTGCCAAATTGCCATGACCAAAATCACCTTCATCGATTCCGAGGGCACAACCCGCACGGTCGACGGCGAGAACGGCGCGACCGTAATGGAAACAGCGATCAAGAATGGCGTGCCCGGCATCGAGGCGGAGTGCGGCGGCGCCTGCGCGTGCTCGACCTGTCACGTCTACATCGAAGAGGCGTGGCGAGAAAAAGTCGGCGAACCCACGCCGATGGAAGAAGATATGCTCGATTTCGCCTACGACGTGAAACCGAATTCTCGGTTGTCGTGTCAAATCAAGGTCAGCGACGAATTTGACGGGCTAACCGTAAGGACACCGGAGCGGCAAGCCTAAGCGCCGCGAATACGTGTGATTCTGGAACGACATCTGACATTCATTATTGGTCAGTGAGTTCCTCTTCCCCCGCCGCTTTCAGCACGCTAGACACTCCGGCACATCAGCCACTTTTCCCGAAAGACGAGCCAAGAAACGACATGAGCGAGCCTATCAAAACTGACGTTGTCATTATCGGTGCGGGGCCCGTCGGCCTGTTCGCGGTTTTCGAGCTCGGCCTGCTCGATATGAAATGCCACCTTATCGACATTCTCGACAAGATCGGCGGCCAGTGCGCGGAGCTCTATCCCGAGAAGCCGATCTACGACATTCCCGGCGTGCCCTACACCAGCGCGCAAGGCCTCGTCGATGCGCTTCTGCTGCAGATCAAATCCTTCAACGCGCAATTTCATCTCGGCGAGATGGTCGAGAAGGTGGAGAAGATCGGCGATCCGCTGTTTCGCGTGACGACCGATCAAGGCAAGGTATTCGAGGCCAAAGTCGTCGTCATCGCTGCGGGCGGCGGCTCGTTCCAGCCGAAGCGTCCGCCGATTCCGGGAATCGAACCGTACGAAGGCAACACGGTGCACTACGCCGTACGCAAGATGGAGAACTTTCGCGACAAACGCGTTCTGATCGTCGGCGGCGGCGACAGCGCACTCGACTGGACGCTCAATCTCGCGCCGCTCGCCAGCAAGCTGACGCTGTGTCACCGGCGCGCCGAGTTCCGCGCGGCGCCCGATTCCGTCAACAAGATGATGGCGCTCGTCGATCAAGGCAAAATCGATCTGGTCCTCGGCCAGGTCACGTCGCTTGTCGGCGCTGACGGCAAGATCGAAAAGGCGATCGTCAAGAAGAACGACGGGGTCATGGCCGACGTCGATTGCGACGTGATGTTGCCGTTCTTCGGACTGACCATGAAACTCGGTCCGGTTTCAACATGGGGCTTCGAGCTTAAGAACAACGAATACATCCCCGTCGACACCGAGAGCTTTGAAACCAGCATGCCAGGCGTCTTCGCCATCGGCGACATCAACTGGTATCCCGGCAAGCTCAAGCTGATCCTGTCCGGATTCCATGAAGGCGCACTGATGGCGCAGAAGGCGTACCACTACATCTATCCGGAGAAGCGGCTGGTGTTTCAATACACGACATCATCGTCGAGCTTGCAAAAAAAGCTCGGCGTGGTGCCGACTCCGCGCTGATGATCGCAGCCCTGTTGCGACGCGATCAACGGGGCTCCGGCGCTTTGATTTAACTTACTCTTCGAAAGCCGATAACCGCGTTTCGGGATTGCGCGCGACGTGACTACGGCGTGCGCGGCGTGGCCGCCGTGCCCTGTGTCGCCGGGACCGCAGGCGCGGTCACAGCCGTCGGCGCAGATCCCGGCGGCGGCGGAGGTAGTGGTGCGGTCTCGACAGTGGGCGGCGCGATCAAGCCCAGAACGCCGCGCGCGGCGGGAAGCGCCGCGTCGGCCATCGCGGCATAACCTTCCGCTGTCGGATGCACGGCGCCGCCGTAGACGGCGCTGACGACACCCCAGAGCGCGTCGTGGACGTCGATCGGTTTCAACATCGCCGGCAAGCCCTCGGGATAGGTCATGGCCGTGAAATAGCTGTCGTTGGCGCTTCTGATCCAGCGTGCGCGCGGAGCATAAGGGCGAAAATCGCTGGCGAGACGGGAGCAAGCCATTGGGTCGTCGGCCGCTTTGGTCAGGTCGGTCTCGAAGCTGTCGCCGCCTTGCGAAAAGCACTCGCGATCGAACTCGGGGTCGGTGGCGGCGTGCACGCACATGCCGTGTTGTTCGAATGCCGCCTGATGCGAGTCGACAAAGGTCATGCGATCCGTGAGCGGATCGTGGCACACTTTGGCGCCGTCGCAGGTCGCCAGCATCCTGAGCTTCGGCAGGAACTTGGTGTCGACGAAGGCGGCCGCTTCGCGCAGCCGACCGGCGTCGGCACCGAAGGCCGGATGCACATCAAGGCCGTCGCGGCCTCCCGGACACGGCGTATTCGGCGCCTGCATGGCGGGATTGGCATAGGACACAAAGACGACGCGTGCCAGATTGCCGCCCACGTAGGGTTTGAGCGCGGCACGCAGACGCGCGAATTCGTCGGGCAAATCCTGATCCAGACTGTTCTGCGCATCCTGGGTGCTGATAAGCGATTTGCCTTCCCGAAGCAGGAGCCGCTCGGTGGTGGCATCGAGAATCACGTTGGCGACCAGGCCGGCAAAGTTGATATCGTTGGCGCCGATCGTCAGCAGCAGAAGATCGAGATTGCGCTTCGGATCCTGGCGATGCGCTGCGGCCATGAGGTCCTTGAGTTCGCCGAATTGCGCCGGGGCTGTTCCCGAACAATATTCGATGCCCGTTACCCACGGGCAATCGTCGGCGGCCTGTGATGCAAACAGGCCGGCTTCGATCGTCGCCCCGGTACAGGCGAGCGGCAGGAACGTCACGGCGATATGCGGCTGCTCGACCGCGAGCGCGAGCGCGGTGCGAAGCTGATAGCTGTACAACGAGCGGTGGCAGGCCGGATTCATCCAGCGTGCGCCATGCCGCGCCCAATCGGCCGCGGCAGCAGGAGTTGCCGCATCCGTTTCGCACGAGCGGTCGCTGCCATAGCCGGCGCGGCCCGGGCGATAAAACTGACCGCTGGTGCTGCCGCGCAGGAAGCGCCTGAAGCAAAATCCACCTTCGAGCCGTACCGCCCTGTCGGGATTGCCTTCGCCCGCGGCGATGGAATCGCCCATGCCGGCGACAAGCACGTCGCGAACCGCGATTTCGGTAACGACGCGTTGCGCCGTGCCGTCGCCGAGCGGGATATCGACGGTGGCAACGGTGGTTCGCCCATAGGCGACGCGCAGTTTCAATTCCTGCTCGCACGGCGCATCGGTCTGCCGCAGAGGTCCCTGGCCGTCGTCGAAGCTCCAGGCGCAGGTCTGGCCCGCCGGCACATCGCCCGAAACCGCGACGCCGATCGGGTGGTCATGCGGATCGAGATAATCTTCCTTGTTGCCGTCGCGCTGACACGTCAGCAACAGGTTGCCTGAGCTGTCGATGCACAGATTGCCGACGACATCTTTGGCCCAGCCCAGCTCTCCGGTGTCATGCTCGAGCCGGTCCTCGGCGGCGAGAACGCCGTCGCCACGGCTCGCCGCGACCTGGCGCAGAAAGTCGGCCTCATTGCGGAACAGACGGAAGCGATTCTTCACTTCCCACGCGATGTGAAAATTGCCGGCGACGGACAGCTGCGCGAACGCCGCGTTGACGGGCGCGAACGGGATCAGGATGGCGAGGATGATTGCGATACGCATGATCGTGACACCAACGATACCGAACTTCTAGCATCCCGGTTGCGGCAGAAATGAGTTCGGCATCGCAGACGCTTCTTCGCCGCCCCCAGGTGCGAGTGGCGTCTCCGCGTGGGGCTGGACTGCGACTCAGTCCGCTGCGACATCAAGCAGCACACCGTCGCAATCGGCCATCTGGTGCTGGCCGAGCGGGCAGGAGCGGCGAAACAATTCAACCAGCGCCTTGCCTTCGGCACCGGTGCCGAGCGGCGCCGGCGACAGCAGCGGATTGTCGGCGGCGACGCGTTCGACGTCGGCTTTGAATTTGTCGACGCTTTCAACCTTGAAGCCGATATGGTCCATGCCGGCGGTGATGATCCCGGTGCCTTCGTAGTCGGCGATGTCCCATGGCATGATCACGAGACTCATGTGACCGTCGGTCAGGTAATGGTTGCGGTCGCCGGCAGCTTTGTTGGCCGGCGCGAGCTCGAACACGTCGCGATAGAATTCGGCCATCTCGTCCGGCCGCATCGTGCGCAGCGCTACGTGGTCGATATGCCGCGCATTGATCTCGCTGGTGCCGTCCTGTTCGCTGTAGACCGAGGTACGGTTGCTCATGTTCTTTTGCGATATGTCGAACATGTTGCCGTCCGGATCGTGCGTGGAAATGCCGGCGAAAGGCCGGTTGGACGGGCGCTTGAGCCATTTCACGCTCGGGTACTTCTTGCGCATGCGCTCGAAAGCGGCTTCGGCATCCTCCACCTCGATACCGAAATGGTCGAGACCGGCAGCGCGCCCGGCGCGTCGGGGATTGATGTTGAGGCCGACATAGCCGTCACCCACCGTCAGGGCTCGGCCGGGCCGGGACTTCTCCGACGTGTGCATGCCGAAGACGGCCTGATAGAACTGTGCCGACTTCGCATAATTTTCGCTGACAATGGCAACGTGATTGATCTTGGAGAACATGTCCTGCCTCTGGGCGGCGCCGCGACGCGCGGCGTCTTCGGAACCTGCAAAGGGCGGTCCGAGTTTGTATTACACGAGCAGTGCAAGATTGAACCTTCCCGTCTCGTCCCGCAAGGCGCCCACGCTCGGATCGGATTGCAATGGCGGAAACATCGCTGAGCACAAAATGCTGCATCGCCGGCGGCGGTCCCGCCGGCGTGATGCTCGGATTCCTGCTGGCGCGGGCAGGTGTGGATGTCGTCGTGCTGGAAAAGCATGCCGACTTCTTCCGCGACTTCCGCGGCGACACCGTGCATCCATCGACGCTCGAACTGATGTACGAGCTCGGCCTGCTCGATCAGTTCCTCAGAGTCCCGCATCAGAAAATTGAAAAACTTGGTGCTCAGATCGGCGCCGAGCGCCTGCAGATGATCGACTTCACGCATCTGCCGACACACTGCAAATACGTTGCGCTGATGCCGCAATGGGATTTTCTCAATTTCCTCGCCGAGCATGGCAAGCGCTACAGGACTTTCAGTCTGCATATGAGCACCGAGGCGACCGATATAATCGAGGAAGGCGGTCGCATTGTCGGGCTGCGCGCCAGGAACGCGGACGGCGATATGACGATCCGCGCCGATCTGGTGGTCGGCTGCGACGGACGTCACTCGACGGCGCGGGAAAAGGCGGGACTGAAAAGCGACGATTACGGTGCGCCGATGGACGTGCTGTGGTTCCGCATTTCACGCAGGGACAGCGACGACGCCGACACCTTCGGGCACGTCGAGGGCGGCCGGATGATGGTCATGCTGGACCGCGGCGATTACTGGCAGTGTGCCTATGTCATTCCGAAAGGCGGCATCGAAAAGGTGCGGGCGGAGGGAGTGGAAGCATTTCGCCAGCGGGTAATCGAGATGTCGCCGTTTCTTGCCGATCGCGTCGCCGAACTGAAAAGCTGGGACGACGTCAAGCTGCTGACCGTGACCGTCGACCGGCTACGGCGGTGGTGGCGGCCGGGCTTGATCTGCATCGGCGATTCCGCGCACGCGATGTCGCCGATCGGCGGCGTCGGCGTGAATGTCGCCGTGCAAGATGCGGTGGCCGCCGCCAACCGGCTCGCCGCGCCGTTGAAGGCCGGCAAGGTCACCGATGCGGACCTTCACGCCATCGAGCGGCGGCGCATGCTGTCGGTGCGGTTCACCCAATGGCTCCAGCTTACGATCCAGAAGCGGGTCGTCACTCGCGTGCTGTCCAGCACGCAGCGGCCGACGCCGCCGCTGTTTTTCAGGCTGTTCGCGCTGTTTCCGATTCTGCGCCGCATTCCGGCGCGCCTGCTCGGGCTCGGCATCCGCCCGGAGCACGTGCGTACGCCGGAGGCTGCCTAGCCGCGCTTTTGCAGCTCGGTGGTGGCGCGGGCGAGGATCTCGACGAGCCGCGCTTCGTCCTCGGCGTCGCTGTCCAGACGCTTGCCGACAGTGTCGCGCAGATGATCGAACGCAGCCTCGACGAGCGGAGGCAGATTGCGGCGATTGCCGCGCTCGCCGCGTTCGGATCGCCGCCAGCGATTTACGCGCTCGCCCAGGGCTGCCAATCGTTCAAGCACGACGTCGACGAGTTCGCGATTGCCTTGCAGGTAGGCGCGGCCTTCGTCGGTGATGGTGTAGAGCTTCTTGGAGCCTTCCGTGGAGGCGGTGACGTAACCGGCTTCCTCGAGATAGGTGAGCGTCGGATAGACGATGCCGGGGCTCGGCGAGTACCAGTCTGCCGTTTTCTCTTCGAGCAGCTTGATGATTTCGTAGCCGTGGCGCGGTGCCTCGGCGATCAGAGCCAGTGCAAGCAGTCGCAGGTCGCCTTGCGCCAGCATCCGCCGCGCCCGCATGAGGTCTTCGCCGCCTTCGCCAAAACTGCCGCCGTGGCGGCCGCCGAAGCCAAAGCCGCCGAAGCGGCCGCGGCGATGGTGGCGTCCCGCGGCCCAGCGACCGCCGTGACGTTCGCTGCGATGTTCACAATGTTCGTGCATGAGTTTCTTTCTCCTGGTTAAGATATATCTTTAGATAGATCGAAATTCGTTATAGCGCAAGATATATCTTTTTGGCATAGCGCATGGCGCTAACTATCTTTAAAATCTGCGGAATTGTTTTTGGGGTCGCCGCCGGCCTTTGGTTTGCTCGAACGATTTTGGCGATTCGCGCGGCTTGACGGCCCTGCGCCGGCGGCAAATGTTTACGCATGTTCGCGACCTTCTTCCATGAGCTCAAAGCGGCCGGCTTGCCGGTGACGCTGCGCGAGTACCTGACCTTGATGGAGGCGATGGAGAAGGATTTGGCAGACCGCCGCGTCGAGTCCTTCTACTATCTGTCGCGCGCGGCGCTGGTGAAGGACGAGCGCAATCTCGACAAGTTCGACCGCGTGTTCGGCCACGTGTTCAAGGGGCTCGATCTCGTCACGGAATCGCTCGCCGGCGACATTCCCGCCGACTGGCTCAAGAAGCTGACCGAGAAATATCTCACCGAGGAAGAGAAGAAGCAGATCGAGGCCATGGGCGGCCTCGACAAGCTGCTCGAAACGCTGCGCCAGCGCCTTGCCGAGCAGCGCGGCCGCCATCAGGGCGGCAAGAAGTGGATCGGCACCGCGGGCACGTCGCCATTCGGCGCGTACGGCTACAATCCCGAAGGCGTGCGGATCGGCCAGGACAAGAACCGCAACTTCCGCGCCGTGAAAGTGTGGGACAAGCGCGAATTCCGCGATCTCGACGGCGACGTCGAACTCGGCACGCGCAACATCAAGATCGCGCTGCGGCGCCTGCGCAAATTCGCGCGCACCGGCGCGCCGGACGAGCTCGACCTCGACGGCACCATCAAGGGCACCGCGCACAAGGGTTATCTCGACATCCTGATGCGGCCGGAGCGGCACAATACCATCAAGGTGCTGCTGTTCTTCGACGTCGGCGGCTCCATGGACTGGCACGTCAAGGCAACGGAGGAATTGTTTTCCGCCGCAAGGACCGAGTTCAAGCACATGGTGCATCTCTACTTCCACAATTGCCTCTACGAGAAAGTGTGGAAGCAGAATGCGCGGCGCTGGACCGAGACGACGCCGACCTTCGACGTGCTGCACACCTATCCGCACGACTACAAGGTGATCTTCGTCGGCGACGCGGCGATGAGCCCTTACGAGATCGTCGCCCCGGGCGGATCGGTCGAGCACTTCAACGAGGAAGCCGGCCAGGCGTGGATGGCGCGTGTCGTCGCCACTTATCCGTCATGCGTCTGGCTCAATCCGGTTGCCGAGCATGAGTGGGAAACGACCGCTTCGATCCGCCTGATGCGCCAGATCATGGGCGGCCGCATGTATCCGCTCACGCTGGAAGGGCTCGATGCGGCGATGCGGGAACTCGGGCGGTGAAACACCGCGGCTCTTGGTCGCTGCCCACCGTCTGAGCGGGGTGTGCGCGCAAAATGCTCTTTCGAATCGGGGCGTTGCCCCTATATTGGGGCCGTCGTTAACAACCGAAAGGAGGTGATCCAGTGTCTCATTGTCTATCGCCGCGGTCGCCGGCATGCATGATCTGGATCCTCGCCTCTACCGAGGTTCCGGCCAGGTGACTTAAATCCGTCACCGGCTCATGCGCGCGATGCAGAACATCGCCTCGCGCAACCGGGCCACGGTCTGACAATGGAAGGGCCGCCCGCAAGGGCGGCCCTTCTTTGTCTTCCACGCTGCGCCATGTCCGTGAAACTGGCGTATCTTGACGAGAACGCAGGAGGCGCTCATGCCGGCTGAAAAGTTCGATTTCCGCAATGCGCAAGGACAGCAGCTCGCCGCGCTGCTCGACCGGCCGGACGGTCCGGTGCGCGCGACGGCGCTGTTCGCGCATTGCTTCACCTGCGGCAAGCACAACAGGGCGGCGCGGCGGATTGCCGAAGGCATGAAATTGCACGGCATCGCCGTGCTGCGTTTCGATTTTACCGGCATCGGCGCCAGCGAGGGCGAGTTCGCCAACACCACGTTCTCGTCGAACGTCGACGATCTGGTTGCCGCGGCGGACCATTTGCGCAGCGTGCTGAAAGCGCCGGCGCTGCTGATCGGTCACAGCCTCGGTGGCGCCGCCGTTCTTGCGGCAGCGCATCGCATCCCCGAAGCGCGCGCCGTGGTCACGATTGCCGCGCCGTTCGATCCGGCGCACGTCGTCGGTCTGTTCGGGGAGGCAGTGAAGGAGGTCGGCGACAAGGATGAAGTCGAGGTTTCGCTCGCCGGGCGGCCGTTTCGCGTTCGCCGCAGTTTCCTCGACGACGTCAACCAGCAAAATCTCGGCGCGCGCATCAACGCCTTGCGCAGGGCCCTGCTCGTGTTCCATTCGCCGACCGATGATACCGTCGGCATCGACAATGCCAGCCAGATATTTCTCGCCGCCAAGCATCCCAAGAGCTTCATCTCGCTTGCCGGCGCCGACCACTTGGTCAGCAACGGCAACGATGCCGCGTATATCGCGCACGTCATCGCGGCCTGGGCGGAACGTTATCTGGATATGGCGCCGGACGCCGTGTTCGACCCGGACACCAAAGAGGGCACCGTCCTTGTCCGCGAAACCGGTCGCGGCAAGCTTCAGCAGGAGATCGTCAGTGGCCGGCACCGGATGCTTGCCGACGAGCCGGTCAATGTCGGCGGCATGGACAGCGGGCCGGGACCCTATGATCTGCTTGTCGCGGCGCTGGGAGCCTGCACCTCAATGACAGTGCGGCTTTATGCCGATCAGAAGAAAATTCCACTGTCTCGAACCAGCGTTCGTCTGCGCCACGAGAAGATCTACGCCAAAGACTGCGAGGACTGCGAAACCAAAGAGGGCAAGATCGACCACATCGATCGAGCAATCACGTTCGAAGGCGATCTCACACCTGAGCAGCGCAAGCGCCTCCTGGAGATCGCCGACAAATGCCCGGTGCACCGGACGTTGACGTCGGAGGTCAAAATCCGCACGACGGAAGTGCCGGCCGGCGCGGGCTAAAGTGCTGACGCCTTCACGCGCGATCGCACCTCGGCGATCACGTGCGGAATCGCCGCGTCGTTGCCCGGCGCCATGATATGGACGCCGGCGACACCCGGGATGGTGGACAATTCCTCGATCAAGTCGACGCAGATGCGCATGCCCTCCCGAGCCGGGTCTGAGGCTTTTTCCAGCCGGGCGATGAAGCTGTCGGGAATAATGGTTCCGAACAGGTGGCTTTTCATCCATTGCGCGGATTTTGCCGAGCGCAGCGGATTGACGCCGATGAGAATGCTGAGCTGCTTGGTGATGCCGGCCCTTTCCAGCGCGCCGACGTAGCGGCGCACGATGCCGGCATCCATGCAGAATTGCGTCTGCGCAAACTGCGCGCCGGACTTGATCTTGCCGGCGAGACTGTTGGGCTGCCAGTCCGCCGGCGGATCGATCGGCAGGTCGGCCGCGCCAAGGAAAAACTCCGCTTTGCCGTCGACCTTGCGGCCGGTCGGCAGCGTGCCCTCGTCGCGCAGCCGACGCGCGGTTTCGATCAGCGCCGCGGAATTCACGTCGAACACCGGCTTGGTGTCGGGCTGGTCGCCGGCCTTCGGGTCGTCTCCGGTGAGCAGCAGCATGTTGCGCACGCCAAGCGCGGCGGCGCCCATCATCTCGCTTTGCAGCGCGATGCGGTTTTTGTCCCGGCAGGTGATCTGGAGGATCGGTTCGATGTCCATGCCGATGAGAATGGCCGCTGCGGCGAGCGCGGCCATGTGGGCGCGGGCGCCGGCGCCGTCCGTGACGTTCACCGCATCGGGCAATCCCTTGAGCGGCGCCGCCTTCCGGCGCAGATCGTCGGCGTCGCAGGACACCGGCGGCGCAAGCTCGGCGGTGATGACGAAACGTCCCGCCCGCAGCCGCTGTTCGAGCGTGCGCGGGCCGGGTTTGCTCTGGTCGTTCATTGCAAGGTCTCGGTGGGGAGCAGGACGACCCGAGAGCGCTTATATGCTTTGCAGCGGCACTGCAAATGCGCCCGCGAGCGCGCCATTTCTGGACAAAAAAGTGTAGTCCCGCTAGAGAGTTGCCCCACCATGACAGGCGTCAACGAAATCAGGTCGGCGTTCCTCGGCTATTTTGCCCGGGAGGGGCACGAAGTCGTGCCGTCGTCGCCGCTCGTGCCGCGCAACGACCCGACATTGATGTTCACCAATGCCGGCATGGTGCAGTTCAAGAACGTCTTCACCGGCCTCGAGAAGCGGCCCTATTCGCGCGCCGCAACGGCGCAGAAATGCGTCCGCGCGGGCGGCAAGCACAACGACCTGGACAATGTCGGCTATACCGCGCGCCACCACACCTTCTTCGAGATGCTCGGCAACTTCTCGTTCGGCGATTATTTCAAGGAACGCGCCATCGAGCTGGCCTGGCGGTTGGTGACCAAGGAGTTCGGCCTGCCGGTGGAACGCTTGCTGGCGACCGTCTATATCGACGACGACGAAGCCTTCAGGCTTTGGAAAAAGATCGCCGGATTGCCCGACAGCAGGATCATCCGCATTGCGGGAGCCGATAATTTCTGGGCGATGGGCGACACCGGTCCGTGCGGCCCGTGCTCCGAGATATTTTACGATCATGGCGACAAAATTTGGGGCGGTCCGCCCGGCAGCGCGGAAGCCGAAGGCGACCGCTTCGTCGAAATCTGGAATCTTGTTTTCATGCAGTACGAACAGCTTGCCAAAGGCGGCAAGCGCGTCGACCTGCCGCGGCCGTCGATCGACACCGGCATGGGGCTCGAGCGCACCGCGGCCGTGCTGCAAGGCACCAACGATAACTACAAGATCGATCTGTTTGTCGCGCTGATCCAGGCGATTGCCGACCTTACCCGCGTCAGTCCCGACGGCGAGATGAAAGCCTCGCATCGCGTCATCGCCGATCATTTGCGCGCCAGCGCGTTCCTGATCGCCGACGGCGTGCTGCCGTCGAACGAGGGCCGCGGCTACGTGCTCCGCCGCATCATGCGCCGCGGCATGCGCCACGCCGAATTGCTGGGCGCCAAGGAACCGCTGATGTGGAAGCTCGTGCCGGTGCTGGTGCGCGAGATGGGCCAGGCCTATCCGGAATTGCATCGCGCCGAGGCGCTCATCACCGAAACCCTCAAGCTCGAAGAAACCCGTTTCCGCCGCACGCTGGAACGCGGGCTGACGATTCTCGACGAGGCGAGCAAGACGTTGAAGAAAGGCGACATGTTCGACGGTGTGACCGCGTTCACACTGTACGACACGTACGGCTTCCCGCTCGATCTGACGCAGGATGCGCTCCGGCCACGCGGCATCGGTGTCGATCTCGCGGCGTTCAATGACGCGATGGAGCAACAGCGCCAGAAGGCGCGCGCGTCGTGGGCGGGCTCCGGCGATGCCACGGATGAGGCCGTGTGGTTCGCGGTACGTGAGAGGATCGGCGCGACTGAATTCCTCGGCTATGAGACCGAGACCGCCGAAGGAGTCGTCACCGCGCTGGTGCGCGACGGCAAGGAGGTCACCGAACTGAAGAAGGGCGACAGCGGCGCGGTGGTCCTCAATCAGACGCCATTCTATGGCGAGTCCGGCGGCCAAGTCGGCGATACGGGGACGCTGACCGGCGAGGGCGTACGATTCAAGGTCACCGACACACAAAAGCATCTCGGCGACGTGTTCGTCCACATCGGCAAGCTCGAGGAGGGGACGTTGAAGGTTGGCGTTCCGCTCGCGCTCGACGTCGATCACCGGCGCCGCGGCGCGATTCGGAGAAACCATTCGGCGACCCACCTGCTGCACGAGGCGCTCCGCCAGGTGCTCGGCGATCACGTGGCGCAAAAGGGCTCGCTGGTGGCGCCCGATCGGCTACGCTTCGATTTCTCGCATCCGAAGCCCATCGGCGCCGACGAGATCGAGCGCATCGAAGAGATCGCTAATGACATCGTGCTGCAGAATGCGCCGGTGGTGACGCGGCTCTTAAGCCGCGATGACGCTATCGCTTTGGGCGCACGTGCCTTGTTCGGCGAGAAATACGGCGATGAGGTCCGCGTCGTCGCCATGGGCGAGAATCCGCAAACCGGCGGCGGCAACACGATGGGCTGGTCGGTCGAGCTGTGCGGCGGCACCCATGTCAATCGCACCGGCGACATTGGCCTGATTTCGGTGCTTGGCGATTCCGGGGTTGCATCGGGTGTCCGCCGTATCGAGGCGCTGACAGGGCAGGCGGCGCGCGCCAACGCCAATAATCTGTCTCGGCTTGCCAAAGCGACGGCGTCCGAATTGCGCGTGCCGATCGAGGATGCGCCGGGCCGCGTTGTCGCGCTGCTCGATGAACGCAAGAAGCTCGAACGCGAGCTTTCCGACGCCAGGAAGAAACTCGCCATGGGCGGTGGTGCAAGCGACGGCGCCGATGGTATGCGCACCGTCGGCGACGTCAAGCTCATGGCGCGCGCGGTCGAAGGCATCGAATTGAAAGACCTCCGCAGCCTCGCCGATGAAGGCAAAAAGCAGGTCGGCTCCGGCGTCGTCGCCATTGTCGGCATCAGTGGTGACGGCAAGGCCGGCATCGTGGTCGGCGTGACCAACGATCTCATTGGCCGCTTCAACGCTGTCGATCTGGTTCGCAAGGGCGCGGAGGTCCTGGGCGGCAAGGGTGGCGGCGGCCGCCCCGACATGGCGCAGGCCGGCGGCCCGGATGCGTCGAAAGCCGATGCCGCACTGGCCGCTATCGAAGCGGCGCTCGGCGCATAGCTAACGCGCGCCAGCAGCCTCAAATCTTAATGATCTTGCCGTCCTCGGCGGTTTCGTACGGCACGTCAGTGAGATGTTTCAGCATATCTTCGCTCATATGCGTGAGCACGAGCCGCTTCGGCCTTATCTGGCCCATATGCTGTTCGAGCGAAGAAAGCGCCATGTGAGTGGTGATCGGCTTGTCGCGCGTATAGGCCTCGCAAATGAACAGGTCGGCCTCGCGGCCGATCTCGATCAGCGCCTCGGTCCATTCGGTGTCGCCGGAAAAAGCGATCACCTTGTCCTCAGCCTCAAAGCGAAATCCGAGGCATGGACCGGCGCGATCATCGTGCAACACATGAAACGGTGTAACGCCCACGTGACCGACCTGATTGCGCTTGCCGATATCCAGCTCCCTCAGCGTCAAGGCGAAATTCAGCTCCATCGCCCTGCTGCCGGGAAATCCGCATTCCAGCACTTCGGGCAGGCGGGTCTTGATACCGGGCGGCCCAACAATGGTAAGCGGCTGCGTGCGCTTGCTGACGTAATTGGCCTCAAGGAGGAAGAACGGCAAACCAAAGATATGGTCGGCGTGAAAATGCGTTATGAAAACGGTCTCGATAGAATTGCGGTCGATGCCAAACTTGTTCATGGCAACAAGGGACGTCGCGCCGCAATCGATCAGTGCGTTGATATTTTTGCCGACCAGATGAAAGCAGGTGTTGAAGCGCCCCCCTGAGCCGAAGGCATCGCCGCAGCCGACGAACTGAAGATGCATTCAAAGTCTCCGCGGACATGGAGGCACGACCTGGCGCGGCTCCCGCAAGCCTGACCATAAGCAGGTCGAGATCGGTGAAAGTCTGTGATGGAAATCACAGCAGGAGGCGGCGGTAGTCTGATTTAAGCTCGGCGTCCAAATCCCTGTGTTCTCGTTATTTTTCGTCTTTACCCCGATTTGCCCGGCGGCTTGTCGCGGCCTCTCGAAAGCCGCATGATGTTCGCTAGCACAGCGTGGGGCTGCGCGCCATGATCGCAACACAAACCGGCGCTTTCTGCGGCTGTAGCGGGGATAGGCTTAGGGGACGTCTGGTGCACCGTGGATCACAAATTTTGCGCATCGCGGCTGCTTTGGCGATAAGTGCCGGGCTGGGCGGATGCGGCGATATCAGTCTTGATTCGAGCCAGTGGTTCAGGAAACCGCTCTATTTGACCGGCCAGACCAGCGGCTACACCTTCTCCGACGTGCAAAAGACGCGACAGGATCGTCAGGTTACCGCAAACGACCTGGTCGAGGCGAACGGCAGTTGTCCGCCGTCGGTGCAAGCCCAGCCTGCGCCCGGCAATCCGCCCGGAGGTCCGGCTGGCGCACCGGACGGGGCATCGTTAATCGACGATGGCGTGGGGCTTGGCATGAGCGAATGCGACGTGGTCCACAGGGCGGGAGTGCCGTCAAATGTCGAGATCGGCAAAAACCCGAACGGCGATCGCACCGTCGTCTTGACCTATAGGGGCGGCCCGCGGCCCGGTATTTATCGTTTCGAGCGCGGGCTGCTGATGGAAATGGATCGTGTCGCCGAGCCGGCGCCATCGCCCGCAACCGCGAAGAAAAAGCCGGCGAAGGCGGCGAATCCAAAGACGAACAACGCAACCTGATTGCGCGAAAAATAACCCGGCCTCGGGCGAGGCCGGGGTCGCCGTTTTCAGGCGGCGAACTGGACGACCTAGTAGCAAACATTGACCCAGCGAAGCGCCGGCCCGTACGGGGTATAGATCCAGCGGCGGACCAAGCAGCCGCCGTAGCCGGGCCCGGCGTAGACGCGGACGATCGGGCCATGGCCCCAACCACCGTACCATCCGCCATGCCATCCACCGCCCCAGTGAGCGGATGCGGCGGTCGGTGCGAACGCAGCGGCGCCGAGGGTCATGGTCGTAGCGAGAGCGAGGATCGTTTTGCGCAGCATCTGATTTCTCCTGTGTTTAAGCGACGTGTCACGCAGCTATGTTTTGGTCGGATCGGTATGCGCTTCGGTTCATGCTCCCGAAAATAGGATAGCGTCGCTGAACTCATGCTGAGAGCGCGATTTATCGCTGATTTATCAAGCTGAACAGCATGCCCGCGCGACGTTCATCGCACATTCACGCGGCCGGATCCGCGTGACGTTCATCACACATCTTCGGATTTGCGGCGTCGGCTTGCAGCGACCATGAGCGACCGCTATAAGCCGCCGCGGTTCCGCAACGATTTGGTAATCCTAAAGGGCGAGCTGATGGCGATCGAGCGCACGTTTTCGATCATCAAACCCGACGCGACGGCACGGAATGTGACTGGCGCCGTCAATGCAATGATCGAAAAGGCCGGCCTGCGCATCGTGGCGCAAAAGCGCGTGCGGATGAGCCGCGAGCAGGCCGAGACGTTTTACGCGGTGCATCGCCAGCGGCCGTTCTTCGGCGAACTTGTCGACTTCATGATCTCGGGGCCGGTCGTCGTGCAGGTGCTCGAAGGTGAAAATGCGATTGCGGCCTATCGCGACCTGATGGGCGCGACCGACCCCGCCAAAGCCGCCCCCGGCACCATCCGCAAAGAACTCGCAAAATCGATTGGCGAGAATTCGGTGCACGGCTCCGATGCAGCAGATAACGCCGCCAAGGAAATTGCGCAGTTTTTCGCGGGCAACGAAATTGTCGGCTGAGCCGGTCGGTTCGCTTCACGGCGAACCGCCCTCGACCATGATCCGGTCAGCTTTATAGGATCATGCTCCAGGAGCCGCTGTGGGTTCGATCGCGCAATATCTGCATCCTTCGCTGTGGGGCGGCATGCTCGACGCCGGCTTCGGCGTTATGGATCGTGCAGCGTTCTGGGCTGCGGTATTGCAGATCGTTTTCGTCAACATCCTCCTGTCTGGCGATAATGCCGTGGTCATTGCCATGGCCTGCCACAGCCTGCCGTCGCGCGAACGCATCTGGGGCATGGTGCTCGGCGCCGCTGCCGCCATAATCCTTCGCCTGATTTTCACCGGCGTAGTCGGACGGCTGCTGTTGCTGCCCTACCTCAAGCTCGCCGGTGGATTGGCGTTGATCTACGTCGCGGCAAAACTTCTCGCTCCCGACGGCGCCGACAAAAATAAAGTCGCCGCGGTCTCACACCTGTGGCGTGCCGTGAGGATCGTCGTCGTGGCCGATATTGTGATGAGCCTCGACAACGTTATCGCCGTTGCCGCGATCGCGCAAGGCAACCTGGTTCTGCTCGCGATCGGCCTTGCTGGCTCCATTCCGATCATCCTCGCCGGCGCCGCTCTCGTCGCGGCGCTGCTCGACCGCTTTCCGATTTTGGTCTGGGCCGGTGCGGCGCTGCTTGGCTGGATTGCCGGTGATGTCATCGCCACCGATCCGGCGGTATCGGGTCACATAACGGCCATGCTCGGAGCTGACTTCGCGGCGCAGACCGAAATTGCCGCGGCGGCCTGCGGTGTCCTTCTCGTCATTTCAATCGGTGGACTGTGGCGGCAGCTTCGTCTGTCTCAGGGCAGCGCTGCATCGGCCGGCGAATAGACAGCCGGCAACATTCTTCGCCGCGCCAATTCCGGCATTGTGGACTTTTCGTTATCGCGCACGCGCGATTGTACCGGTCGCTCAGCAGATTTTCGTTACGCTGTTGCGCGCGTGAGGCAGAAATGCGCCGCCTATAGCCACGCTCGCGCCGTATTTATCCGCCCTCCTTGGCTTGCAATCGGATTTTGGCCAGCCGGCCGGTGATGTCTTGGCGACACAATCGTTTCGGACCTTCCCCCCCAGAATCTGGCTTGTGGCGCGGAACGTGGTGCCTGCACCCGACGGACAGGTTGCGCGTTCTGCGTCTTCATCTGGCATAGGGCTAACTGAGGAGACAGGCGATGCAAAAGGGCACCGTCAAATGGTTCAATCCGACAAAGGGCTACGGGTTCATCAAACCGGCAAGCGGCGACAAGGACGTGTTCGTGCATATTTCAGCCGTCGAACGTGCCGGTCTGCGCACGCTCAATGACGGCCAAGAGATCGAGTACGAACTCGTGACCAATCGTGGCCGCACCTCTGCCGAAAATCTCAAAGTCGGTTAAGTGCGGTCCGGGAACTCCCGGTTCTCGTAGCCCCCGGCTAGCACCCGGGGGTTTTTTGTGTTCAACGCGACAGTGCGTCGTGGCCCGCCGAAGCGAGCGTGACGCGCCCCTCGGCCACCAAACGGAGCGCCTGTGGATAAATCCGGTGCTCGACTTCCAGTACGCGCGCGGCGAGAGTTTCTTCGGTGTCGCCGGCAATGATCGGCACCGCGTCCTGGACAATGATCGGTCCAGAGTCCATTTCCGGCACGACGAAGTGCACGGTCGCGCCGTGGCGCTCGGCGCCCGCCTCGATCGCGCGGCGATGGGTGTCGAGACCCTTGAAAAGCGGCAGCAGCGACGGGTGAATATTGAGCAGGCGGCCGCTCCATTGCGTAACGAACCACGGCGTCAGGAGCCGCATGAAGCCGGCAAGGCAAACGAGTTCGATGCGGTGCGCGTGAAGCTTGGCGTCGAGGGCTCGCTCGAAATCCTCGCGATCCGCACCGAACGCGCGGTGATCGACAATTGCGGTTTCGATGCCGGCGCGCCGGGCGCCGCCCAATCCCGCAGCGTCCGGCGCGTTCGATACGACGAGCGCAATCTCGGCCGGATAATCCGGAGCCTGCGCCGCTTCGACCAGCGCCATCATGTTCGATCCGCGGCCGGAGATCAGCACGGCGACGCGCTTCTTGATCATCGCCTCACCGCGAAAGATCGAGGCGGCCGCGATAGACGGTTCGCACGCCGTCCTTCGCCGCAACGACTTGGCCGAGCTGCACGACGGTCTCGCCGTTCGCTGCAAAACATTCGGTGGCGGCCTTGGCGCCGACGGGATCGAGCACCGCAACCATGCCGATCCCGCAGTTGAAAGTGCGCAGCATTTCGGTCTCGCCGATCGCGCCGCTCGCCGCGAGCCACTTGAATACTGGAAGCACCGGCACGCGCGCGAGGTCTATCGTGACGGCAAGGTCATCCGGCAGCACGCGTGGGATATTTTCAGTAAATCCGCCGCCTGTGATGTGAGCGAGCGCCTTGACCGCTTTGGTTTCGCGAATTGCGGCGAGGCATGAGCGGACATAAAGCCGGGTCGGCGTGAGCAGTGCTTCGCCGAGGCCGCGCGACGGTTCGAACGGAGCGGGTATGTCCCAGGTCAAACCTGCTTCCGAGGCTATCCGGCGGACAAGCGAAAAGCCGTTCGAATGAACGCCGGTCGAGCCAAGCCCGATGACGACGTCGCCCGCCGCGATGTCGCTGCGCGGCAGAAGATCCGCACGTGAAACGGCGCCCACGGCAAAGCCCGCAAGATCGTAATCGTTACCGTGATAGACGCCGGGCATCTCCGCCGTCTCGCCGCCGATCAGTGCGCAATTGGTCTCCCGACATGCCGCGGCGATGCCCGTGACCACCTGGGCGCCGACGGCAGGATCAAGCTTGCCGCAGGCAAAATAATCGAGGAAGAACAGCGGCTCCGCGCCCTGCACGACGAGATCGTTGACCGACATCGCGACCAGGTCGATGCCGATCGTGTCGTGACGGCCGGTCTCGATGGCGATCTTGACCTTGGTGCCGACGCCGTCGTTGGCGGCGACCAGGATCGGATCGGTGTAGCCGGCGGCCTTGAGATCGAACAGCCCGCCGAACCCGCCGATCTCGGCATCGGCTCCGGCGCGCGCGGTCCCGCGCACCAGCGGCTTGATCAATTCCACCATGCGGTTGCCGGCGTCGATATCGACACCGGCCGCCGCGTAGCGCGCCTCATCCACGGGTCACCAAATTGGACAGATGATCTCTCCCATGCGGGGAGTGACTTGCTCGGCGCCTCCTACGTCGGAATCGCGGGGTGCGCAAGCACGCAGGCATCGGTATATTGTGAGTTCCGGGACAGCCCGGGGAAGTTGCATAAATCCGAGGCCTCCGGCTTGAGTATCCCAAATCTCATCACCTTGGGACGTATTCTTTTGGTGCCTATCGTGGTCTGGGCGATCACATCGGGACAAATGCGCATTGCGTTTCTGCTGTTCTTGGCCGCCGGCGTCAGCGATGCCGTCGACGGCTTCCTCGCCAAGCGCTTCCACATGGCGAGCGAGCTTGGCGCCTATCTCGACCCCCTGGCCGACAAGGCGCTGATCGTTTCGATCTACGTTTCGCTCGGCATCGCGGGCTCGTTGCCGATTTTTCTCGTGATCCTCGTTGTGTCCCGCGACATCATGATCATTGGCGCTTTCATGCTGGCCTGGCTTGTCGGTAAGCCCATGCCTGCGCGGCCGCTGCTGGTCTCGAAGATAAACACCGTGGCGCAAATCGTCCTTGCCACCCTCGTGCTCGCCGAACAGGGTTTCGGCTTCGATGCCGACATTGTATCGAAACTCATGATGGCACTGGTCGCCATCTTGACCTTGCTCTCGATCGCCTTCTATCTCGCCGAATGGGTCCGCCACATGAACTCATTCGGGGCCGGCCACTGATCGCCGCTGCTTAGAGGGCACCATGCAGTTTGAGCGGCAGACCGTATTCTGGATCGGGGCCCTGATCGTCTTCATCGCGTTGCTGTGGCTGCTGAGTCCGATCCTGCTTCCGTTCGTGCTCGGCATGGCGCTTGCCTACGCACTCAACCCGCTCGCCAAACATTTGACGAAGCGAGGCGTGAGCCGCCTCGCGGCGGCGCTTATCATTCTTGGCAGCTTTGTGGTGGCGCTTGCGGCTCTGGTTCTGCTTATCGCCCCCGTACTTGCGGCGCAGGTAACGAGCCTGAAGGACAATGCCCCGGCTTATGCGGAGAAACTGCAAACACTCGTGACCAGCTTGAATGTTCCTTGGCTGAAACACATGCTGGGCGATGCGTCGGGATCCGGGGATTCCACGAGCCAATTGGTCAGCAGGATCACCGACTACTTTTCGCAATTTCTCGTTTCGATCTGGACGACCGGACGAGCGCTGATTTCGATCTTCTCGCTTTTGATCATCACGCCGGTTGTGGCATTTTATCTGATCTGCGACTGGGATGGCATGATCAGCGCGCTCGACCGGCTCATCCCGCTGTCGCAGCGTGACACCGTCCGCGGCCTGTGCCGCGAGATCGATGTCACTCTGTCGTCGTATGTCCGCGGCCAGTCCGCGGTCTGCCTCATCCTCGGCTCCTATTACGCCGTCGCCCTGACGCTGACGGGATTGAGCTTCGGCCTGCTGATCGGGATAGTCTCGGGCCTCATAACCTTCATCCCCTATGTCGGTTCGCTGACAGCTTTGGTGCTTTCGCTCGTGATGGCGACGGCCCAATACTTTCCGGATTGGAGTCATATCGTTCTTGTCGCGGGGGTCGTGCTCTTCGGCCAGTTCGTCGAAGGCAACGTGCTGGCGCCAAATCTTGTCGGACACAGTGTCGGACTGCATCCGGTGTGGCTGATGTTTGCCCTGTTTGCTTTCGGCTATCTGCTCGGCTTCGTCGGATTGCTGCTGGCCGTACCGCTTGCAGCCGCGGCCGGCGTGCTGATCCGTTTTGCCGTCCGGCGCTATCGCGAAAGTCCGATCTATACCGGCAGCGGGTACGGTTGAGCGCCATGGCGTCAAACGCGATCTCCTCCCTGCCGCGACAGCTCGCGCTCGCGCTGGAACATGCCGAAAGCTACGGGCGCGATGATTTCCTGCCCGGCGCGTGCAATGCGGCGGCGGTTGAATTGATCGACAGCTGGCCGGATTGGCCGGCCGGTGCGATCGCGCTCGTCGGTCCGGAAGGGTCGGGCAAGACGCACGTAGCGACGATCTGGGCCAACGCGGCGGGCGCGCGCGTGATCTCCGCGTACGCTCTGAGCGAGTCGTCGCTTCGCTCTGCGCTGGCTACAGGCGCGCTGGTCGTCGAGGACGCCACCGCGATAGCGGACGAGCGCGCGCTGTTCCACCTCGTCAATCTTGCGCGCGAGGAGAACGCGTTTTTATTGTTCACCGCGCGGACGGTGCCGTCTGCCTGGCCCGTCGTCATACCGGATGTCATCTCCCGGTTGCGGGCAATGCCGGTGGTGACATTGCAGGCGCCGGACGATGCAATGCTGCGCGCCGTCATCGTCAAGCTCGCGGCCGATCGACAGCTCGGCTTCGACGACAGCGTCGTGCGCTATCTCGCAACCCACATCGAGCGCTCGTTCGCGGCGGCGCGCGCGGCGGTGATCGCGCTCGATGACGAGGCTTTGCGGCAAGGCCGGCCGGCGACGCGGGCGCTGGCGGCGGAACTCTTCCGAGATAGTGCCTGAGGCACCGAAAGGGGCCATTTTCAGCCATAAAGCCTGCCCTCAAGAGGGATAGGCTTGACGCCTGACGGCCTCACCGCCTTATCTCAGGCGGATGCTGTCATGGAAATGTAACTAAGGATGACGATCATAGCCCTCGAGGAGCACCAAACTGTCATGGCCGACCGTGGCCAAGCCACTGTCGTCGCTTTAGAATCTGGCTCCTCCCGGAGGCCGGACGAATCCTCGCGCTTGTCCGAACTGGTGGCCAGCCCGGACCGCTTCATCAACCGCGAACTGTCCTGGCTCAATTTCAACCGCCGCGTATTGGAGGAATCCGCCAACCGCGGCCATCCGCTGCTGGAGCGGCTCAAGTTCCTTTCGATCTCGGCGAACAACCTCGACGAATTCTTCATGGTGCGCGTTGCCGGCCTCGGCGCCCAGCTGCGCGCCGGTATAACCGAGAAGAGTCCCGAAGGCCTGACGCCCGCCGAGCAGCTTGCCCGCATCGCCGAGTCCGTCGTGCTCCTGGTGGAGGACCAGCAGGCACAGTGGCGCGAGTTGCGGGCGACGCTCGCTCAGGCCGGCATCGTGCTGATCGATGGTCCCGACGTGACCAAGTCGGAAAAAACGTGGCTCGAAGACTACTTTCTTGCCCACATCTTTCCGTTGCTGACCCCGCTCGCCGTCGACCCGGCGCATCCGTTCCCGTTCATCCCCAATTTGGGTTTCTCGATCGCCCTGCAACTTGCCCGTGGCAAGGACGGCAAGGCGATGAACGCGCTCATACGCATGCCGAACCGCATCGAGCGTTTCGTTCGGCTGCCGGCGAGCGGCGAGGCCGGGCAGGTACGCCTGGTTTCGCTCGAGGCCGCCACTAGCCTTTTCATCGGCAAGCTCTTTCCCGGCTACGCAGTGAAGGGCATCGGCGCGTTCCGCGTCATTCGCGACTCCGAAGTGGAAATTCTCGAAGAGGCCGAAGACCTGGTGCGGGTGTTCGAGACAGCGCTCAAGCGCCGCCGTCGTGGCAGCGTGATCCGGCTCGACATCGAGGCACTGATGCCGCCGGAATTGCAGCGCTTCGTACTGCGCGCACTCGGCGCTAGCGACGACAGTGTATTCAAGGTCGACGGCGTGCTTGCGCTCAACGAGATGGGACAGCTTGCCAATCTCGATCGGCCGGATCTTGAATTCGTACCCTATGCGCCGCGCTATCCCGAACGCGTGCGCGATCATGGCGGCGACTGCTTCGCGGCGATCAGGCAGAAGGATTTTGTCATCCACCATCCGTACGAATCCTTCGACGTGGTGGTGAATTTCCTTCAGCAAGCGGGCCGAGATCCGGACGTCGTCGCCATCAAGCAAACGCTCTATCGCACGTCGGCCGACTCGCCGATCGTCAAGGAACTTGCCGAAGCGGCCGAAGCGGGCAAGTCGGTCACCGCCGTCGTCGAGCTGAAAGCCCGCTTCGACGAGGAAGCCAATATCCGCTGGGCGCGCGACCTCGAGCGCGCCGGTGTCCAGGTCGTCTATGGTTTCATCGAGCTGAAAACCCACGCCAAGCTTTCGCTGGTCGTGCGCCGCGAGGGTTCTGAGCTGGCCTCCTACGTTCATGTCGGCACCGGCAATTATCATCCGGTGACGGCGCGCCTCTATACCGATCTGTCGTTCTTCACTTGCGATCCGCAGATCGCGCAGGATGTTTCGCGTATCTTCAATTTCGTGACCGGCTACGCCGAGCCGGCCCAGCTCGAGCGCATGGCGGTGTCGCCACTGTCGTTGCGCCAGCGCATCCGCAGTCACATCGACGAAGAGATAGCGAACGCCAAGGCCGGCCGGCCGTCGGGCATCTGGATGAAGATGAACGCGCTCGTCGATCCCGATATCATCGACGCGCTTTATCAGGCTTCCGCCGCCGGCGTGCCGATCGAACTCGTGGTGCGGGGCATTTGCTGCCTGCGTCCGGGCGTTCCGGGGCTGTCGGACAATATCCGCGTGAAGTCGATCATCGGCCGCTTCCTCGAGCACGGCCGCATTTACTGCTTCGGCTCCGGTCACGCGCTGCCGCATGCAAAGGCATCGGTCTATATTTCGTCTGCCGACATGATGCCGCGCAATCTCGACCGCCGCGTCGAGGCGCTGTGTCCCATTCTCAATCCCACCGTGCACGAACAGGTGCTCGACCAGATCATGGTCGCGAATTTGAAGGACAACGAGCAGAGCTGGCAGCTTCTCGCCGACGGCTCGTCGCGCCGCATCGAGCCCGCTCCGGGCGAAGAGGGGTTCAACGCCCACACCTATTTCATGACCAATCCGAGCCTGTCGGGACGCGGCAAGTCGCAGAAGGACTCGATCCCGCGGCTGCGGCATCGGCCGGAGCGGGTGTGATTGGCCTGCCGAATCGTGCTTAGGGTTCGCGGTCATTCTTCCGCCGGTGGCGTAGCGGCCGGCTGACAGACGCCGATCATCCGGGATGAGCAGCGCCATTATCGACGCCCAGGGACGTTTGGATCACGGTCCGCCGATTGCCGTCATCGACATCGGCTCGAATTCCGTTCGCCTTGTGGTCTACGAGGGGCTGACCCGCAGCCCCACCGAGCTTTTCAATGAAAAGGCGTTGTGCGGGCTCGGCCGTGAAGTGCAGTCCACGGGTCTGCTTGCGGCGGATGCGGTCGAGCACGCCTTGGCAACGCTCAAGCGCTTTCGCGCTCTCTGCGACCGGATGGGGGTGAAACGAACGCTTGCCATCGCTACGGCGGCGTGCCGCGATGCCAAGAACGGGCGCGCCTTCATCCGGTTTGCCGAACGCATCCTCAAGACCGAAATCGATGTCCTGTCCGGATCGCGCGAGGCCGAGTTGACGGCGCTTGGTGCGATTTCAGGCGTGCATCGCGGCGACGGCGTTGTCGGCGATCTTGGTGGCGGTTCGCTCGAACTTGTCGACATTCGCGGCACAAGGGTACGCCACGGCCTGACCCGCCCGCTCGGCGGGCTTGCGCTTGCGGATATTTCTGCGAAATCGCTGAAAAAGGCGGAGAAATTCGTTAAAAAAACGCTGAGCGGCCTGGCAATACTGAAGGCCTGCGAGGACCGCAACTTCTATGCGGTGGGCGGAACGTGGCGTTCGCTGGCGCGTCTGCACATGTGGCAGACCGGTTATCCGTTGCACGTGATGCACGGTTACGCGATCCCGGTGGAGGAGGCGCTCGAATTCGCCCGGCTGGTGCACCGCGTCGACGTCGATACGCTGTCGCATATCGAAGTGGTGAACAATGCGAGGCGGCCGCTTTTGCCATACGCGGCCTTGGTGCTCGAATACATCCTGCGTATCGGCCGGCCGCAGCAGGTGATTTTCTCGGCGCTCGGCGTGCGCGAGGGGCTGCTCTATTCGCTGCTCAAGCGGAAGGAACAGGAGAAAGACGCGCTGATCGAAGCGGCGCGCCATCTCAACCAATTGCGGTCGCGTTCGCCGCGCCATGGCGAAGAGCTGATCGATTGGACCGACCGGTTGATCGCAACCTCGGGACTTGAGGAGACCGGTGAGGAACGCCGTCTGCGTCACGCCGCGTGCCTTCTTGCCGATATCGGCTGGCGGGCGCATCCCGATTACCGGGGCGAACAGTCGCTCAACATCATCGCCCATGGCGGCTTCAGCGGCATCGACCATCCCGGCCGCGCCTATCTGGCGCTGGCGGTGTTCTTCCGCCACGTCGGCCTGGTCATGGACGACGAGCTTTCGCCGCGCCTTCGCGAGCTCGTTTCGACTCGCATGCTTGATCGTGCGCGCGTACTTGGTGCCGCGCTTCGGCTCGCCTATGTCATCTCTGCGGCTATGCCCGGTGTGCTCCCTAAGACGACGCTCGCGGTGGAACGGCACCGCCTCGCGCTGCATCTGCCAGGCGGCTATGCGGCGCTCGCCGGCGAGCGCGTGCTCAACCGCCTGCGCTCGCTGGCGCGTCTGATCGGGCGCGAGCCGGTGATGCTGGTCGGCTAGGCCGCGGCCAGACGCGCTGGGGACAGGACTCCGCGCTTCGATGGGCGTATTCTGTCCGGTGACCCAACCCGGTCGCGACAAGGAGGAGACATGCAAACGCCCGGCCTGATCGTTGCGCCGCTGACGCCGTTCACTGCGAAACTGACCGTCGACGAACCGGCGCTGAGGCGCCAGATCGATTACATCGTTGACGATTGCCGCGCGACCATGGTGGTCGCCGCCGGCGTCGAGACGCAGGAATATACTTATCTCAGCTTCGAGCAGCGCAAGGCGCTGATCCGCCGCACCGTCGAGTTCGTCGACGGCCGTGTGCCGGTCATGGTCGGCATCTCGCACCCCTCGTTCAAGACCGCAATCGAGCTTGCCAACGAGGCCGGAAAGCTCGGTGCTGCGGCGGTGCAGGTGCTGGCGCCGTTGCGGCCGTTCGCGGGACCGCCGACGCAGGCCGATCTGCTGGCCTATTTCGACGCCATCGGCCGCGAAACGCCGCTGCCGATCACGCTCTATCTCAATCCCGGACCGGGCGCGGACGTGTCGATTCCCGACACCGTCGCGCTGGCGAAACTGCCGAACATACAGCTCATCAAGGAAAGTTCTCGTGACCTGGCGCGGGTGTCGCGACTCATCGTTGAGATCGATCGCGCCGGCCATGCGCGCTACTTCACGACGATGCAGATGCTGCTGCCGACCTTGCAGTACGGCGGCTCGGGGGCGACGATGCCGCCTCCCGGATGCGAAATCGCGCGTCATGTCATCGATGCGTTCGTTGCGAAAGACTACGAGCGCGCCGCGGAACTTCAGCTCCAGTTCGCGCTGTTCCCCTCGAAATGGATGCACCGCGGTCTCGCGCCGGCGATGAAGGCGGCGATGAACCTGATCGGCATACCGGCCGGCGAGCCTTATCCGCCTTACGCGCCGCTCACTCACGACGAGACGGCGGCGCTGGCGGCGACGCTTCGCGGCACCGTGCTTGCGCCGCGCTTCAAGGTCACGGCGGCCGCCTGATCAAATCGTCATTGCGGCGCGGCGAAGGATCGTGCTGCGGATCGCGGTTATTTTCGTGCCGTGAAATTGATCACCGCCGACATGCCGCCGTGGGCGGTGCCTTCATGCATCTCACGCTCTTCTTCGGTGATCGACATGTCGCGAAAGCCCCGGAAGGCGTTTTCCAGCATCGGACGCGTATAAAGGTTCTCGATCTCCTTGGGCCCGCCAGTGCCGTATTCGAGCTGTTTCGGGGTGTAGCCCTGGATAATCAGGAGGCCGCCCAGCTTTAGCGTCTTTCGCATACCGGCCCACTTCTTCGCGCGATCCTGTGGCCCGCTGAATTGGGTGAATATTTCCACGACCACATCGAAGGCGGCTTCCGGATAAGCCCAGGTGTGGACGTCCGCATGTACCAAAGTGACCTTTACATTTCGCTCATTTGCGAGCGCCGCCGCCTTCGCTTGCGCGGCCTGCGAGAAATCGAGCGCCAAGACATCAAGCCCTTGTTCGGCGAGCCAGACGCCGTTGCGTCCCTCGCCGTCGGAAACGGCAAGCGCTTTTCCCGACTTCGGAAGCAATCCTTTGCAAGACGCGAGAAAGTAATTCGGCTCCTTGCCGAAGATGTAATCGGGAACGGCGTAGCGGCCTTCCCACCGTTCGTGCTCGCTCAGATCGGCCTCCCTGTGTCCACGCTCAGCCGTGCTCCACGGTGGCGACCTTGCCGCGCTCGATGGCGAGCGCCAGCTTGCCGTGCTTGAGCGCCAGCGCCTTGTCGCCGAATAGTTCACGGCGCCAGCCGTGCAGCGCTGCGACGTCCGCGCTGTCGTCGGCGGCGATGCGCTCGAGATCGTCGACCGTGGCGATCACTTTGGCAGCGACGTGATGGCGCTCGGAGATCATGCGCAACAGCACCTTGAGGAGTTCGACGACAGCCGCACCGTTGGCGGCGGGCTGAAACCGCTCTTGCTGCGGCAACGTCCTGGGATCGCGAGCCAGTGCGCGCTCCACGGCGGCGACGATGGCTTCGCCCCAGCGCGAGCGCTCGAAGCCCTTGGGCAATGAGCGCAGGTGTTTGAGTTTTTCCAGGGTGGTCGGCGCCTGCACGGCGATATCGGCGATGGCATCGTCCTTGAGCACACGCGAGCGCGGCACGTCGCGGGTCTGGGCCTCGCGCTCCCGCCATGCCGCAACCTCGATAAGGACGGCAAGCTCCTTGGGCTTTCTCACCCGGGTCTTCAGCCGCTGCCACGCTTTCTGCGGCTCCATGCGGTAAGTCTCGGGCGAGGTCAAAATCTCCATTTCCTCCTGCACCCAGTCGGCGCGTCCGCGCCGGCCGAGGTCGTCGAGCAGCGCCAGATAGACGTCCCGCAGGTGGGTCACGTCGGAGATGGCGTATACGAGTTGCGCTTCGCTGAGCGGCCGGCGTGTCCAGTCGGTAAAGCGATGCGATTTGTCGAGCGTGTCGCCGGTAATGCGCTGCACAAGCTGGTCGTAGGAAATCGAATCGCCATAGCCCAGCACCATCGCGGCGACCTGGGTATCGAAAATCGGATGCGGGATAAGTTTGGCGCCGTGCCAGACGATTTCGATGTCTTGCCGCGCAGCGTGGAAAACCTTCATCACCTTCTCGTTCGCCATCAGCTCGTAGAACGGCGAAAGATCGATGCCGGCCGCCAGCGCGTCGACGACGAGCGCCTCGTCGGTCGTCGCCATCTGTGCCACGCACAGCAGTGGGTAATATGTGGTCTCGCGCAGAAATTCGGTGTCGACGGTGACGAAGGGGTGGGCGGCCATCCGCTTGCACGCGGCCGCTAGCTCCGCCGTCGTCGTGATCGGCTGCATCGAGATTCTGATTTCGGCATTACGCAGCATGGTCGAGGGGGGAGTGTGAGGCAGGTGCCGCGCGTGTGGCAAGGCCGGCATGGAACCTCAAGTGGGTTTGTCGCGGTGCGGTTATCATCCGCGTACCTTGGGCATGTTGAGGAATTCCCACGGGCTCGGAAACGCCCCGACCGGAACTTCGATAAGCGTTGGTCCATCGCGATGCGCGAATGCTCGCCGCAAGGCGTGCCGCAATTCTTGCGGACCATTGGCGCGCTCGGCTTCGGCGCCAAAACTCCTGCCGAAGGCGACGAAATCCGGGTTGGTCAGATCGCTGCCGATGAGGCGGTTGCCGAAGCGCTCCTGCTGGATGCGCCGGACGTTGCCGAAGGCGCCGTCATTGAACACGATCGTGACCAGTGGAATCCGGTGGCGCATTGCGGTCGCCATCTCGGTCGCGGTGAACATGAAGCCGCCATCGCCGGAAATCGCCACAACCGGCACGTCAGGCCGCGCATGTTGCGCGCCGAGCGCGGTGGCAAAGCCCCAGCCGAGCGGATCCTGATAGCCCGGCGCCAGATAGGTGCGCGGCTTGTAAACCGGGTAGGCAAGCCGCGCCGCAAAGCCCATTTGCGTGACTTCCTCGACGAAGATTCCGTCCTCGGGCAGTTCGGCGCGGATCGCTTCGAGAAATGCAATTTGCGGCGCGATCTTTTCCAGTTGTTTGCGCCACGCCGCCTGGCGCTCCGTCATTTCCGCTTTGCGCGAAGGACGCTTGGCGTTGTGCGCCGGCAATTCGGCCAGCAGGCTTTGCAGGATCGGCTGGGCGTCGCCGGTGAGCGCCACGGCCGGTTTATGCAGGCGGCCGTGTTCTGCCGGATCGGCATCGATCCGGACGATCTTGAGATCGCGGTCGATCCCCCATTGGCGGAACTGGACGAGAAGGCGCGTGCCGACCGCCAGCACCACATCGGCCTCGCCCCACAGATCGCGCCCGAGCGGCAGCGTGACACTGAATGGATTGCGGGCATCGAGCACGCCGCGGCCGCGGCGGAAGGCGAGCACCGGCGCTTGCAGCAGGTCGGACAGTGCGGTGATTTCCGCCGACGAATCCTGCGCGCCGCCGCCGCATACGATCATCGGCCGTTTCGCCGCGCCGAGAACCTTCGCCGCCTTGCGGACCGCGTCACGATTGATTTTGCCAGGTGGCACGGGCAGCGGCGCTTGCAGCGTCACCGCGCCGGCCTTACCCCAGACGTCCATGGCGCATTCAAGCACCGCCGGCCCCGGACGCCCGGTGCGCATGGCGCGCATCGCGAGCGCGGTCGCCCGCGACGCCTGTTCGGGCTTGCGGATGAGCGCGGTGTGATCGACGAGCCGTTCGATGATTCCGGCCTGGTCGCGAATCTCGTGAAGGTGGCCAAGATCCCGGCCGATGTCGGCGTCAGGGATTTGTCCGATCAGGCCGAGCACCGGAACATTGGTGGCAAAGGCCGTCAGCAGCGCGGCCCCTGCATTGAGCAGCCCCGGCCCCGGCACCACGGCGAAGGCTTGCGGCTTGCCGGTCGCCAGCGCCGCGCCGAGCGCCATATAGGCCGCGCCCTGCTCATGGCGGGTATGGATGGTGCGCAACCGGTCAGAATACTTGAACAGCGCTTCGAACAGGAAATCGTTCTGCACGCCGGGCAGGGCATAGATGGTGTCGAGGCCGTGGCCGATCAGCGTGGCAACGACCGCCTCGGCGGACGTCATGACTGAGGTGGCAGCCGCCGTCCCGGCGGTCTTTTTGCGTTTCTTGGGCATTCCTGCTCCTGGCTGGCGGCGAGTGTGCAGATCGGCGGCCTTATGTCGAGGCGTAACCGCGGTGGGCTGCGGAGGCGGCCACCGTCCCCGCTTGACAAATCGAGTGTCGCGATGTGGTTGTGCGCCACCTTTCCTGCAGCATTGGCGGAATTGAACATGCATCGCTACCGCACCCATACCTGCGGCGCGCTTCGCGAAGGCGACATCGGCATCGAGGCCCGGCTTTCGGGCTGGTGCCACCGCATCCGCGATCATGGCGGCGTGCTGTTCATCGACCTGCGCGACCATTATGGCATCACCCAGGTCGTTGCCGACCCCGACAGTCCGGCATTCAAGGTGGCGGAGACGCTGCGCTCGGAATGGGTGATCCGCGTCGACGGCAAGGTGCGGCGGCGGCCGAACGGCACCGAGAATCCGGAACTGCCGACCGGCGTGGTCGAGCTCTACATCCGCGAGATCGAGGTGCTCGGACCGGCCGGCGAATTGCCGATGCCGGTGTTCGGCGAGCAGGATTATCCCGAGGACATCCGGCTCAAATATCGCTTCCTCGACCTGCGCCGCGACCACCTGCACCGCAACATCATGAAGCGCGGCCAGGTCATCGATTCGATCCGCCGGCGCATGAAGGAGCAGGGCTTCTTCGAATTCCAGACGCCGATCCTCACCGCGTCTTCGCCTGAGGGCGCGCGCGATTATCTCGTGCCGTCGCGCATCCATCCCGGAAAATTCTACGCGCTGCCGCAGGCGCCGCAGCAGTTCAAGCAGCTCATCATGGTGTCGGGCTTCGACCGCTATTTCCAGATCGCGCCGTGCTTCCGCGACGAGGACGCGCGCGCCGACCGCTCGCCGGGCGAGTTCTATCAGCTCGACCTCGAGATGAGCTTCGTCACCCAGCAGGACGTGTTCGACGCCGTCGAGCCGGTCATCCGCGGCGTGTTCGAGGAATTTTCCGGCGGCAATGACGTGACGAAAAAGTTTCCGCTGATCCCCTATGCGGAAGCGCTGCGCAAATACGGCAGCGACAAGCCGGATTTGCGCAATCCGATCGAAATGCAGGACGTGTCGGATATTTTTCGCGGCTCGGGGTTCAAGATTTTCGCCCGTATCCTGGAAAGCAGCGCCAAGGCCGCGGTGTGGGCGATCCCGGCGCCGGGCGGCGGATCGCGGGCCTTCTGCGACCGCATGAATTCGTGGGCGCAGGGCGAGGGCCAGCCGGGTCTCGGCTATATCTTTTTTGCCGTCGACAATGGCGTGACTGTGGGCCGCGGTCCGGTCGCCAACAATCTTGGCGCCGAGAAGACGGAAGCATTGCGGGCACAGCTCGGCTTGAAAGACAGCGATGCCGTGTTTTTCGTCGCCGGCGAACCTTCGACGTTCGTCAAGTTTGCCGGCCCCGCGCGAACGAAAGTCGGCGAGGATCTGAACCTCGTGCGGAAGGATCGGTTCGAGCTGTGCTGGATCGTCGATTTCCCGATGTACGAATGGAGCGAGGAGGAGAAGAAGATCGACTTCTCGCACAACCCGTTCTCCATGCCGAACATGCCGGTCGATGAATTCCTGGCGCTCGATCCGAACGACAAGGATAAAATCCTGTCGATGAAGGCGATCCAGTACGACATCGTCTGCAACGGCGTCGAGTTGTCTTCCGGCGCGATCCGCAATCATCGCCCCGACGTGATGAAGAAGGCTTTTGCCATCGCCGGTTACGACGAGAGCGTGCTGGAGCAGAAATTCGGCGGCATGCTGCGCGCGCTGTCGCTCGGTGCCCCGCCGCACGGCGGCATCGCGCCGGGCATCGACCGCATCGTCATGCTGTTGTGCGGCGAGGACAACCTGCGCGAAGTGGTGCTGTTCCCGATGAACCAGCGCGCCGAGGACCTGCTGATGGGGGCGCCGTCGGAAGTCACGCCGAAGCAGTTGCGCGAATTGCATATCCGCGTCGTGCCGCCGGGCTGATTGACCCCGGGTCGATGCAATTTCTTGATTGGGTTCGTTCTGCCCGCTCGCAACTTTTTATTGTAGCGGTGCTTTTCACTACTTTTCGTGAAGAATAGCAAAAAAGTAGTAACAATTTGCAATCATAAACGCGGAGGGCGATCGGAACGGTTCGCCAAAGGCCCGTGGTTCCGCGTGTTAACGAATTCTTAACCGCGCAATTCTGGAAAGTAGCAAAGTAGCAATGTCGAGAGGGTCGAAGCCAGGCGAGCGACGTGGCGGTCGTCAGCGCGGCACGCCAAACAAGACGACAGTTTTGAAAGACGCCGTCATCACGGCGGCCGATACCAGTTCGAATTCGTCGCCCCTCGATTTCATGCTGCGCCTCATGAGGGCCCCGAATTTGCCGACTGAGCTTCGTATAGAGATGGCGAAATCTGCTGCACCGTTTGTTCACGTACGGTGTAGCGATAAGATCGTCAATCGCTCGAAGCCAAGGTCCGAGAGATCCTCGCCAATGCCGCCATGGTGGATCGGGCCCAGGGTTGTTTTTCGGCTGTCCAGCCTGCCCTCAAATTCTAGCGCGCAAAAAATGGAAGCAAGGTTAAATGCCGGGGCAGCTGAAGATGGGGCCGATTTATCCCCGTTGGATTATTTACTGAGCGTCATGACCGATGCTGGGGCCAAACCACAGCTTCGAATCAAGGCAGCCCGGATCGCGGCGCCATACCATCACTCCCCAGCACTTGCGGATCCGGATCAACAGTCGCTCCTGATCGACGATCCATTCGGGTTCGATCCTGCAGTCTCTGCAGAGATACGGGATGATGTGCGGCGGTTAGGCGAGTTATTCTAAGAAAGTCTGGACCGCGCGCGCGAAAGTCAAGGCAAAAGGCCGACGGAGGATCGCGATCAAAGCCTCGAAGACTCTCTCAGACCCGTCCCCGAGAAAGATGATGAACTGAATGCCCGAATCGATGCAAGGCTGGAAACAGTGCGATGTCCTCCAGGTTACAGTATGGAGGAGGCGACGAAGGATGCAGAGCGGTTAGACCAATTTGAAATGGTGCGTATGACGCCTTACGGCGTGGTCTCGGATGCGGACATAACCGAAGCAGCGCACTTAGAGATGCGAGTGAGGGTACACGCCCGGCGTGTTAAGGAATTAGAAGCGCAGAGTCTCAGCGGCGGCCTTAGTGCATCCGAACAGAGCGAACTCGACAAATTGTGCTACCGCCCCCCGGAGCGGCCCAAAGCTCCGGACGCCGTGGATCTCGCCTTCGAAAAATACTTGAAAGAAAATCCCTCGCCGCCGGGTTTCCTCTCTGAGAACCTCAAGACTCCGGAGATCCGCGCGCTAGAGGAATATTTGAAACAAAGGCGACATTCGCGGTGGCCGATAACGTAGGACCGAGGCGGCCAGTTGTCGCTGGCGGGGAAAGGTCGGCGGCGTGCCAAGGGCGCGTAGCCCGTTTCGTAGACGATCTGGAACAGATTCGCGCGGCACAAAAATTGACCGATGCTGGGTGGAGGTGGTGAAGGCGCTGCACTCAGAACAGCTTGAGGCCGGCCAGAACTTTGCCGACAATCTCGACATCGCCTAGCGCCGCCTCTTCGTTACTATGGTTCGGATTATCGGACATGATTTTCACCCGCTGCGGCTTGGTCGACCGCATGACTTGCAGGCGCTTGACCGCGATGGCGCCGAACGCGTCACGAATTGCGTAGAGGCCGTCTGGCGTGGGCGTCTTGTGGCCGGTATCGACGATGACGCGCTCACCCGACAGGATGGTGGGCGCCATGCTGTCGCCGTTAGTATCGAGCACCAGGAGGCCGGCGGCAGAGGTGTGCAATTGCTCGTGCACAAAGCTTGCGGGAAACCACCAACCCTCTGATTTTATGGGATCCGCGTATTTGCCGTCCTTGCGGACTTCGCGCGCCGGAATGCCGCCGCCGAGGCTGGCGCGGGTGTCGAGTTCGGGTACCTTGCCGGGCACCTCGTCGTGAGCGCCGTCCTCGCGGAGCGCGTCGTTTGATTCGATGTGGTCGCTGCCGGTGCCGGGATAGCGCCCCCACAGCAAAATCTGCTCCGGCGAAAAATTGAGATGCTTGGCGAACGGCTTGAGATGATCGAGACGCAGCCTGATCAGTCCGTTTTCGAGCCGCGACAATTGCTGCTTCGATATTCCCGTCAGCCGGACGAGTTCCGACCGGCTCATGTGGCGCGCCTCGCGGGCATGATAGAGCCCGGTCATTTGCCGTCCGCCGCGAATCTTTCGTGCCATGCGAATCATTGTCACGAATTTGGTGCATAACGCCTAGCATCCAAAGTGGTGACGTTCGGTCACAAGTAGAGTGACTACACGCGGGTTGCCGTGACAACCATTTCGGACCGGAGCCTGGCATCCGTCGCATCAATCTCACGCACGTCGTTTCCGCATCCGCGTAACTCGCTTCATCCCACAATTTGGCGAGGCAGACGTGTGCTCGACTTAATGGAACCGGGGCAACCGTACGTGCAAGCCAAGTTCTGTTCGCGGGTGATGTGTGCATGAACCTTATGGGCGTCGGTGATCCCGTCGGCTTCGAGAATTTGGAAGAAGGTCGTGCGAGCCAGCGCAAACTCCAGCGCACCGGAAGCAGCCGCTTGGCGATCGAATTCCTTCCGGATAATTTGTTTGGGTATATGCCGCGAGCCAACGAGCCCAAAAGGGCCGCAAGACGGAGGAAAGCCCGTGCCGAACTCAGAGGCGTTCGATTTCATCATTGTGGGAGCCGGCAGCGCCGGGTGCGTGCTCGCCAATCGGCTTACCGAGTCCGGCCGGCACCGCGTGCTTCTGTTGGAGGCGGGCCCGAGCAGCTGGCATCCCTGGCTTCATATTCCGCTCGGCTTCGGCAGGCTTTTCAGCGATCGCCGGTTCAACTGGTGTTACGCGACCGAGCCGCAGCCCGGCTGCCACAACCGCGAGGTCATCGCGCCGCGCGGCAAGGTTCTCGGCGGTTCCAGTTCGATCAATGGACTGATCTACATCCGCGGCCAAGCGGAGGACTTCAACCACTGGCGACAACTGGGCAATGCCGGCTGGAGCTTCGACGACATCTTGCCGTACTTCCGCAAGGCGGAAGACAACGAGCGCGGCGCAGATGAATTCCATGGTACCGGCGGACCGCTCAAGGTTTCCGATTTGCGCGATCGGCATCCGCTCGCCGTGGCTTATGTCGAGGCGGCGCTGCAGTGCGGCTATCCGCGCAACGACGATTTCAACGGAGCAGTGCAGGAAGGTGCCGGTTTTTACCAGACCACAATGCACAAAGGCGTGCGCTCCTCGACGGCGGCCGGCTATCTCAAGCAGGCGCGGCAGCGCGTCAATCTCACGGTGGTGCCGGAAGCGCTGGCCACGCGCATTATCTTTGATGGCCGGCGCGCGACCGGTGTGGAGTATCTCGCCGGCAACGACAAGCGTAGCGCCGGCGCCAATGTCGAAGTGATTGTCGCTTCGGGAGCATTCAACTCGCCGCAACTGCTGCAGCTTTCGGGGATCGGGCCGGCTTCGTTGCTCAAGTCTTTCGGCATTCCGGTGGTCGCGGATATGCCCGGCGTCGGCGACGATCTCAACGACCATTTCTCAGGCCGCACCAGGCTTCGTTGCAAGGAGCCGATCACGCTCAACGATGCGGTGCGCAGCCCGCGCGGAAAGCTCGTGAACGGCCTGCACTATATCCTCACGCGCCGCGGTTATCTCGCTATCCCGGCGGTCTCCGCCGCATGTTTCGTGCGTGCGCATCCCGCGTCCGAGACACCGGATTCGCAATGTTCGATTTCCCTGTTCTCGGCCGGTACCATCGGCGGAGAATTGGATCCGTTCCCGGGCGTGACCGGCAATTGCGTGCTGCTGCGGCCGGAGAGCCGCGGTTACGTGAAGATCAAATCCGCCGATCCGCGCGCGGCGCCGGCGATCCACCCGAACTATCTGACGACATTGAAGGATTGCGAAACCATCGTGGCCGGCGTCAAGGCGATGCGGCGTATCTTTCAGGCGCCTGCCATGGCGCGCCATATCGCCGAGGAGATCGAGCCTGGTCCGCAATGCGATAACGACGATGAATTGCTCGATTTCATCCGCCGCCGCGGGTCCACCACCTATCATCCCGTGGGCACCTGCCGCATGGGTCAGGATCGCAATGCTGTCGTTGACGAGCGGTTGCGCGTGCGCGGTTTCGCAGGCCTGCGCGTGGTCGATGCCTCGATCATGCCGGCGGTCGTCTCCGGCAATACCAACGCCGCTACGATCATGATCGGCGAGAAGGGTGCGGACATGATCCTTGCGGACATGGTGGCCGGACTGTCCGTCGCGGCCTGACCGCCCTCAGGATTTGTCCATCGCATTGTCCGCGACGAGCTCTGCGCCGTTGATGTAGCTCGCCGCGTCCGAGACGGCGAAGACGATGAGATTGGCGATCTCCTCCGGCGTGCCCCAATGGGTGTCACGCATGCCCTGATTGCTCGACCAAAGCGATCGCTCGCGGGCGGCGTCCTCGGGACTGAGCTGGCGCTTGGCAAGCTCGCGCTCCCATTTGGCAAAGCGCTCCGGCGTATTGATGAAGCCCGGAATCACGCAGTTGACGCGAATGTTGTGCGGGGCAAGCTCGTTGGCGAGGATCTTGGAGAATCGGATTTCGGCCGATTTCGCCGGCCCGGTGCACGACGACAGGAATGGCGGGTTAAGCGTCATGATTCCAGTTTGGCCGCTCACGTTGACGATCCGGCCGCCGCCGCGCGCGATCATCATCGGCACGATGCGCTGACAGATGCGGAATTGCGCGAAGAAATTGATCGCCATGCCGTCAACAAGCTCCTCGTCGGTCACTTCTAGAAACGGCTTATAGGTGCCCGTGCCGGCATTGTTGACGAGGATATCGATGTGACCGAGCTTGTCGCGGACGATGCGCGGAATCGTTTCGATCTGCTCGACCTTGGTCACGTCCAGCGGGTGCGTCTCGATCTTCGCCTGGGTGGTCCGCATGATGTCGCGCGCCGCATCCGCGAGCGCCACCTCCCGCCGCGCACAGATCAGGACTTTCACGCCCTCGCGCGCGAGCGCGCGTGCTGTCTCAAGGCCTATCCCCTTGCTCCCGCCAGTGACAAGCGCCGTCTTGTTCGCAAGCCCGAATTCCATCGGCCCGGCTCCCTTCAAAAAATTCTTTATCCGCCCTCACGCTGCACTTTCGTGACGTCTGCCCACGGTCCCGGGCCAAAAGGACATTGCACCGCGGTGGGCCGCCGCCACATGCGAACGCACGGCACGGGTCAGCCGGCCCGCGACGTTCACATTTCTGCCCGGCACAATGCGCTTTGCGCGCCATCAAGCCGCGATATAGTATGTCGCAAAAGTCAGAAAAAACATGACACGGTACGGGAGCACACCAAGACAGCCTTAGGGAGGAACTAAAAATGTCGATGACTCGTCGTCAAGCGCTGGCGTCCGCCGGTGCTGCCATTGCTGCAAGCGGTTTGGCCAAACCCGCGATCGCCGCCAAGGATCCGATACCGGTCGGCTATCTGCCGGCGCTCACGGGTCCCTCTTCGTCCACCGGGATCGGGATCAATCGCGGCATCCAATTGGCGGTGAAGGAGATCAACGATGCGGGCGGTATCGACGGTCGGCAGCTCGAACTGATCACCCGTGATACCCAGAGCGATCCGACGAAAGCGGTGAACGGCGCCGCCGAACTCACCCACGGGCAAAAGGTCAGCGTCGTCTTCGGCCCGGTCAATTCCGGCGAGTCGCTCGCGGTCGTACCGCTGCTCGCCCGCGCCAACACGCCCCAGGTCCATCCTTGCTGGGTCGATACTCTGGTCGACGTACAAAAATATCCGATGTGCTTCCGCAACGCGCCGACCAATCAGCAGATCGGTGGGGCCGCGAACCGTTACGTGCTGGAAGTGCTCAAGCGCAAGAAAGTCGCGTTGATCAGCGATACCACCGGTTACGGCACGGCGTCGGTCAACGCCTATGCGCCGATGCTTAAGGCCAAGGGCGCGGAGCTGGTCTATCAGGGCAATGTGGACGCTGCCAACCCGGATCTCAAACCCGAGCTTTTGCGCATGCAGTCCGCGGGAGCGGAAGCGATCATGCCCTGGAGCGTGAACGCGGGCTTCCTGTCGCGTATCATCAATACGCGCGGGCAGATGGGATGGGATGTGCCGATCGTCGGTCAAACCACGCTTGGCTCCGGCCAGACCAAGGCTTTGCTGGAAAAGCCCGAATACTGGGCGAAAGTTTATCCAAACAATTTCCGCACGGTTTGTTATGCCCCGGGCGGCAAGCTCCCGGATCGCACCAGCGTCTTCCTCGATCGCTTGAAGAGCGCAAAAATCGACATGGGCGACACGCTGCTGTGGTGGATCGCGCTCGGCTATGACAGTCCGCGGATGATCGCCGAGGCGATGAAGAACGTCGGCACCGAGCCGGAGCAGATCGTCAGTTATCTCAACAAGCTCAAGGGATTTCCCGGCGTCTATGGCGATATTTCGTTCACGCCCGATCAGCACAACGGCTACCCGGACGACGAAGTCGTGATGGTCGAGGCTAATTCGCTCAAGGACGGCGCGTTCAACCTGGCTCCCGGCTACAGCGCTTGAGCCGATGGTCGAATCGATCGTCTCGACTGGGCTGGCGATCGGCTGCATCTACGCACTGATCGGCATCACCTATAACGTGATGTTCTCCGCCTCGCGCGTGTTCAGCTTTACCGCTGGCACGCTGGGCATGCTGGGCGGCGTGCTTGGCGCGCTGTTCATCGCCCACATCGGCATGCCGTTGGCGGTTGGCTTTCTTCTCGTACTTGCCGCCGGCGCGATCTTCGGCATTGTTACCGAGATCGTTACCGTGCGGCCGGTGCTCAGGAGCCTCGATCAGCATCTCTATGTGCTCTCGACGCTGGCGCTGGCGCTGATGGTCCAGCAGTTCACCGCGATCGAGTGGGGCACGGAGGCGCGGCCGTTTCCGCGGCTCCTCGATATCGCCCGCGGCGAATTCGATCAGCAGTCGTGGCTGCCAATGCTTGCCTGTCTCGCAGTGATTGTCGGGCTGGAATTGCTCTATCGCTACACGCTGGTCGGCCGCGCCTTTCTGGCGATCGCCGAAGATACCTATGCCGCGCGCGCTCTTGGCTTGCCGGAGCGCGGCTTGCGCCTGGCGAGCTACGCGCTGGCAGGTGTCATCGGCGCGCTCGCGGGCTTTGCCGGCGGCGAAATGCTGCTGGCGTTCTTCGGCAATGCGCCGCTGCTGACTTTCTACGGCTTCGTCCCGGTCGCGCTCGGGGGAATGGGCAACAACCGCGGCGCTCTGGTTGCCGGCCTCCTGCTCGGGCTGTTTCAGCAGGCGGCGAATTTCCTGGTAGGCGGCATCTTCGCCTCGGTGGCCGTCTTCACGGTATTCATCCTCGTCCTGCTGGCCCGTCCCGAAGGCCTCGCCGGCGCGGCCGTCCAGCGCCGCGTATGATGGAAACGCCGGGGGCAAAATTGGAGCCGGACAGCGCAAAGCTGCCCGGCTCAGTGAGTACGATAGCGGCAGCGCTGCCATTTCTGGTGCTGCTGCTTGTCGGCGTTTCATTCCCGCTGTTCGGCGGCGGTTACTGGGGCGTGATCGCAACCCGCGCCTGCGTCTATTGGGTGCTGGTGTCCGGCCTCAATCTGGTCGTCGGCTTTGCCGGCCAAATCGCAATCGGCTGGGTGGCTCTGCTCACGCTGGGAGCTTACACGACGAGCGTTCTCGTCGCCGGCAATGTCATGCCGGCGATCTCGCCCTATCTGGCGCTGGCGATTGCCGCCGCGGTCGGCGCCATTTTCGGCTTGATCGTTGGTCTGCCGGCGCTGCGGCTGCGCACTTTCTATTTCGCCATTACGACGCTCGGCTTTGCCACCATCGTGACCCAGGTGGCGCTGGCCTGGCAGAGCGTTACCGGCGGCGGTGTCGGCGTTCCCGGACCGATCTTCCCGGAGCCGTTCTCCTCGCAATGGGGACTCTATTATTTCTGCTTCGGCCTGGCGGCGATCTGCACCTGGATGACGGCGAATGTCGCGGCCAGCCGCTTCGGCCGCGCGCTCACTGCGATCCGCGACGCGGAGGTTGCGGCGGAAGCAAGCGGCATCGCAAAACCGGCTTTGCTGGCGACGGTATTCCTGTTCAGCGGCGCCGTCGCTGCGATAGCCGGCGGGCTGTTTGCCGCGTTGCAATCCTACATAACGCCTGACGCATTCACGCTCGACCTGTCGATCCTGTTCTTCATCGCCATTCTCATCGGCGGTCGCGGCTCCATCCTCGGACCGCTCCTCGGCACGATTCTCCTGACGGTGCTGCCGGAATTCGCAGCGCCATTGGTTGCGTGGTCCACGTTTCTCTACGCGGTGCTGCTGCTCGTTATCGTGCTTGCGATCCCGGGCGGAATTGCCGAGATCCTGGATTTCAAGAACCGGCGCCCGCTCGAGAGCGGCCGCGCGATCGTCCCGCGGCCCGAGCTGCTCGAGCGGCTGCTCGGCACGCCGGCCGACGCCGGCACCCTGACGCTCGAGCAGGTCGCGCTGAGCTTCGGTGGAGTACAGGCGATCGACGGTCTCGACCTCGAGATCCGGCCGGGCCAGGTCCATGGATTGATCGGCCCCAACGGCAGCGGCAAGACGACGACGCTGAACGTCATCTCGGGTTACTACGCGCAGCAGCGCGGCGTGGTCAGATTGAACGGCGCCGCGTTGCCGGAGTTCGCGCGCCACCGGCGCGCGCACATGCGGATTGCGCGAACGTTCCAAACCCCGCGCATTGTGGGCTCGGCTTCGGTGCTCCAGAACGTCATGATCGGGGGCACCATCGACGGCGAGGGTACGTTCATCGAATCGCTGCTGTCGCTGCCGCGGCATCGGCGTGACGAGGTCATGCTGCGCGACACCGCGACGCTGGCTTTGGCGGCGGTCGGGCTGGAGCGGCTTGCTCCGGTGCGAGCCGACCGGTTGCAGCACAGCGAGTTGCGCTTCACGGAGATCGCCCGCGCGCTGATGTTGCGCCCGGCTTACTTGTTGCTCGACGAGCCGGCGGCCGGCCTTTCTGCCGAGGAGATCGGGCGGCTCGGCGCGCTGCTGGTGGCGGTCGCCCGGATCGGGACCGGCGTGCTCCTGGTGGAGCATCATGCCGATCTGATCTTCGACATCTGCCACCACGTCTCCGTGCTCAATCTTGGCAAGATGCTGGCGGCCGGGACGCCTGCCGAAATCCGCTCGCATCGGGAGGTGGTGAATGCCTATCTCGGCGGCTGACCCGCTTCTGGAAGTCACTAGGCTTTCCGCCGGCTACGGCAAGATCGGCGTGTTGCACGGCGTCGATCTCACGGTGGGCGCGAGCGAGGTAGTGGCGCTGCTCGGCCCAAACGGCGCCGGCAAGACCACGCTGTTGCGCGCGGTGTCGGGACTGCTGCCGTGGTCGGGAAGCGTGCATTTCGCCGGTCGCAATTTTGCCGGCGCCAGTCCGCGGGATACCGTGCAGGCTGGGCTCGCGCACGTCATCGAGGGACACCGCGTGTTCACGCAGCTTTCGGTGTTCGATAACCTGCTGCTGGCCGGTTACGACCTGCCACGTGGTGAGCGCACCGCGCGCGTCGAGGAGGCGCTTGAACTATTCCCCGAAATCGCCGCCAAGCGCCACGAACGCGCTGTTGCACTGTCCGGTGGCCAGCAGCAGATCCTGGCGGTGGCGCAAGGTTTGGTCCGGCGGCCGCGAATGCTGATGCTGGATGAACCTTCCGCCGGGCTGTCGCCGGTGCTGGTGGATCGCGTGCTTGTCGTGGTGCGGCGGCTGCGTGAGTCCGGGACCGCGGTCCTGCTGGTCGAGCAATTGATCGAGAAAGCGCTGGCGCTTGCGGATCGGGTCTATGCGCTGGCGCGCGGATCAATCGTGCTGGAAGCCAAAACCGACGAGGCCGATTTACCGCTCCGGCTGGAGCATGCTTATTTGGCGGCGACCGCGTCTCGTCACACCGGCGGCAGCTAACGTACCTTGTAGAGTGCATGCCGCCGATTGCGGGTGTACGGACGTACCTCGCTGGGCCAGCGGCCGACTTCGGAAGCCTGCGCCCATTCGCGGCTTACCAAAATGTGAGGACCGTCGATTTCATAGAAGGCGCTATACCGCGGGCCGTTCTGCGCGACGCGCTTTTCTTCGCCGCCGATATTCAGAACGAACGGTTCACCCTCCATGCGCGCCGCAGCATGCACGCCCGGCACCTTCAAGAGATTGGGTATGTGCTTGGTGTCGTAGACCTCGTTGAAGAGAGTCTACCCAAGCCAGCAGTTCTCTAAATTGGTCCTGGTTGACCACAAAATAGCGCACAGCGACTAACGGGCTCAACACGAGCACGAAATCCCGCACGGGCAAAGGCCCTACAAGTTCGCCCTTACGTGGAATCCTGCTCCCAAACCCTCTTGCTACAGCGCAGTTGGTCCTTACGGGAGGGCGCCTTGTGCGCCTAGCACCCCGGCCACGATCACAACGCATCAGATTGATGAACTATCGGATCCGCACGGGGATTACTTCGACCGATAGATGCACTTCGTCGCCGAGCCCGTAATAGTAATAGGCCGGTTGCGAGACCAAGCGCAGGAGCATGAACAGCCTAAACCGCACGCGCCGCAGAAAAACCATCCGTCGCACGGGAAAGAGATTTTCGTGTGAGACGTGCACGATCCATTGATTCGGGTCGCTCGGCAGGTCAATCGCTTCGTGCCGCGCCAAGTTGGTCAGCACCCGCTCGACATTTGGCTCCTCCATGAATCCGAAGCTCAGCTCGACGCCGATGATGCTGCCGCGGTTTCTGTCTTGATCGAATACAGTCACGCGATAACGATCGTCCCTGATATAGGGGACCTTGCGGTGGGTGACTTCGACCAGGATTAGATTGCGCGGAAGAATACCGTGGTGCTCCCACAGCATCTGCATCAGTGCCGGGATGCGATCGCTCGGCAACCGTAGTGGCTTGGGCGACATCACCAGCGCGTTGCGCTCTACGAACACTTTGCAGCCGCGATGCAGCGTGACCAGTTCCGCCATCGTCATCGTCGATTTTGCCGAGTAGGCTGCAAAGGTCGTCTTGCGGCCCCAGCGCCAGGTTGTCATCACCGCGAACACGGCGAGGCCGATTGAAAACGGTACATATCCGCCTTCGACGAATTTGAGCGAGCTGGCTGTCAGGAATGCTGCATTGACCGTGGCCAGTGCGCCCCACACGAGACCGGCGCTGGCTGCGCTCCACTTCCAGCAGTTTCGAGCAATCGGAAACATCGCGAGCGAGGTGATCAGCATAACACCTGAGACCGCCAGGCCATATGCCGCAGCCAGTGCCGAACTTGAGCCGAACGTGACGACGAGCAGGATGGAGCCGGCGCACAGCGACCAGTTGATAAAAGACACATAGACTTGGCCGACGTGCGCCTGATGGGTGTGCAAGAGATCGAGCCGGGGGAACAGGCCAAGCCGAATCGCCTGCGCGCCGAGCGAAAACGCTCCGGAAATCAGCGCCTGCGACGCGATGACTGTCGCGGCAGTGGCAAGTAGCACCATCGGATAGAGCAGCGGCTGCGGTACGAGGCTGTAAAAGAGTTTGCCACCCGCGATCGGGGCGCCGCTCAAAACATAGGCGCCCTGTCCCAGATAGTTGAGCAACAGTGCGGGATAGACGACTGCGAACCAGCTCGCCCGTATCGGCTGCTCTCCGAAATGTCCGACATCCGCATACATCGCTTCGCCACCTGTCACGACGAGCATCAACGCTCCCAAGATCAGGAGCGCATCAAACAGGCCCGCTTGCGACAGATATTCCAGGCCCAGAATTGGATTGAAGGCCGCGAGGATCTCAGGGTGATGCTCAATCTGACAGCCGCCGAGGACGGCAATAACGATAAACCACACGGTGAGAACCGGACCGAACACGATTCCGATTCCCGTTGTGCCCTTGAACTGGATTGCGAACAAAGCAGCCAATAGGCCGATCGTGATCGGAATGACGCTGTTACCCAAGGCAGGCGTCGCAACTTGCAGTCCCTCTACTGCCGAGAGCACGCTGATGGCCGGGGTGATGATTCCGTCGCCGAACAGCAATCCCGCCCCTAGCATCAGGGACCACAAGAGCAGCGCCGTACCGCGCTTGTCTTGTTCAGCGAGAAGACCATAGAGCGCAAAGACGCCGCCCTCACCGTCATTCTGGGCGCGCAAGACCAGGATGGCGTATTTGACGGCCACGATGATTGTGATCGTCCAGATTACCAGCGACACGCCGCCTAAAACATCGGTGGCCGTCCGGGCCGCGTTGGCGCGACCGAAAAATAATTGATCCATGGCGTAGAGCGGCGATGTGCCAATATCGCCATAGACGATACCCAGCGCTCCGATCGTCAGCGCTGCAAAGCTTCCATGCGGCGCATGCGACGAAGATTCGCCGGCTTTAGGCCGCTGAGAGGTAGCGAAGCGACCTTTCCGGGCCGAGCGTGAACCCTTCATGAAGCATGCACCAGGATTATTATTGGCGTCGACGATGTTATGTAGAGCGAACTTCCCGGAGTCATTCTGATTTGTCGCCGACTGGATTGCCAAAATTCCAAGCGACGCGAGGCCCGGCGATATTCCGTAGAGCAGCCGACCCAGCTTGATCTCACATCATCAATCCCACAATACAGTCTCAACCAACCACCAGGTTTTTCCAAGTTCGACATAAATAATTCTCATGACGCGGACTGCACGCCTGCTCCGGATTCTCAGCTTACAAATTTTGCCATGACTAGAATAATGGCGATTTGCATCACACCCTGCATTCCAGCAAGCCAGATGTTAATTCGATTGAGGCGAACAATCCGTTCACGATCAGGCTCGAGCTGGCGTAGTTCTCGCCAGATGCGCAAGCTATTCGGCAATAGGAAGCCTAGGCCCATGACGGTCATCACAGCGACCATCGCCAGCGACATCACGACCAAATAGAACATGGGGCTCGCTGGTGTCGTAAATCCAAACCAATCGACAAGAAACCAGCCGGTGGTGCCCGCAGTCAGGCTGACCATGGGAAAATAAAGGAGTGTGCGTGGCACCAGGTAGGCAATCAGCGCAGTGCGCGCGCGCATGTCCAGCATGCGCAGAGTGGGACCGAGGATGAAGCCCATGAATAAGTCTGCTCCGGTCCATAGTGCGCCGGACAGGACGTGAATCCAGTTAAGCAGGTAGATGTCGTGCTGTGCGAGAGCCACGATCATCACGAGGGGGAAGGTGAGCGTCCACCAGGTGATCTGGCGCCAAAGCGGCTGGAGCGGCGGCTTTGTCTCTGTCATCGCAGCCAGCTCTGCATCATGTTCTTCCGTAACGATCTTCATATCGGTAATTTTCTCATCAAGAGCAGGACTGATGTCCTCGCGAACCTACGAAAACGGTCCATCGCTGCAGCGATGATCGAGCGACACGGCAATCAAAGTTGATCATTGCGCCTATAACCATCAGCGACGTCACCGTATAGTCGCACGGTTTTTCGTCACAACGAATGTCTGCGTTTGTCGCAACGCCTAGTGATAAATGTGCTTGTCCAATACTCATCCCATGCGAGAACTGATGCAAGGGCAACGAATAGGCAAACAACTCCGGCGAGGTAGAGAACGTTAAAAGTTGACATGGGCATTCTCCGAGCTGGGGCGTCAGATTGATTGTGATGACGCAGCTCGGAATTGACTTGATTCAAACGCTCAAGCCCAGTTGCCCCATGTTATTGCGCCTCTGCTAGCCCGGCTCGCGCGCCACCGTCAGCAGCTGCTCCTGAGTGCGCCCGCAATCGTCGGATTTGCCATGACGGATCGGTACGAAATGTCACCGGTTCGCACTTCTTCAAACCATCGCGCGCCGAGGTCAGCCAGCATGTCTCATCATCGCTTGAGCAGCGATGTCATGTAACTTAAGCCCTTTTCCACTGATCGCGGATTTTGTTGTTTAATGCAGATCGAGAAAAGCGTGTGATGAGGCGCGTCCATATCAAAGCAAGCGTTGGCCCGTTACGTACAATACCTTAGGTAGCAGACCTGAATATTCCTCAGCCTGACGGTATGACAGGCTTTGAAAATGGAAATCGCAAAAAACCGTACTTTTTCTTTTCTTCGGGACCGGCTGCCCGACCGCCTCAAAGCGCAAGCGCGTCTCTGCGAGAGAATTGCTAGCGAATGCTGGAGCGAAAAAATCGCCGGCATGTTCGAGAGGCTTGCTCAGGAATGCGATGAGGCGGTGGCAATCAAAGAATCGCAATGCGTAAATACACGGGCAGCGTGGCCGACGCCGGGACGTTCTGGTGGAACGATGTCCAAACCTTCAGATTAGCGATCAAAACAGGAGGATCACATGTCTGATCAGCGTTCCGGCACGAAGCCGTGGTCGATATTGCATCGAGCGACGGAATGGTGCCGTGATTGGATCGGGGCAAGCTCACGCCTTTCGGAACTGTCGTGCTGTGGAGAATACGAAATTGAGCGAATGGCTAGTGATTTGGGCATGCCCTTGTCTGAGCTTCGCAAAGTAGCAAAGCGCGGTCCTGAAAGCGCCAATCTATTGATGCGTCGAATGGAGGTCCTTAATCTGGACAGCAAGGAGGTTGCCGCAACTGCGCTTGGCACATTGCAAGATCTTCAGCGTGTCTGCACGCTGTGTGAAAGTCACAGGAAATGCGCGCAAGACCTTGGGCGCGATCCGGCGAACCCAGCTTGGGAGGATTACTGCCCGAATGTCGCGACGCTGAAGATGCTCGATGCCATGCCTTGGGCATCGCGGCGGGAGTGGTAACTTCGGCCGCGACGGCGTGACATTCTGGCGTTGGAGGCGGCGCGTGGAGGCCAAGCTCGAACATAGCCACAGCAAAGAAGCGATCCGCGCGCGCCTCGCCGGTGACCCTCGGATTAACTATCTGCGCGACTGGATCTACGGCGGAATCGATGGGACCGTGACGACCTTTGCGGTCGTTGCTGGCGTGGTTGGCGCCAGCCTGTCGTCAAGGATTGTGCTTGTGCTCGGGCTTGCCAATCTTGTCGCCGACGGTTTCGCCATGGCAGCAGGCAATTACAGCGGCACGCAAGCCGAGCGGGACGATTATGACTGTCTGCTGGCCATTGAGCGTAAGCACATCGCTGTTGTTCCCGACGGCGAGCGGGAAGAGATCAGGCAAATCTTCGGTGGCAAGGGCTTCTCCGGCGGGGACCTGGAGCGAATAGTCGACGTGATCACGGCGGATGATTCGCGCTGGGCAAAGACAATGGTGGTCGAGGAATACGGACTGGCGCCCACACCAAAGTCGCCCCTTTTGGCCGCACTAAATACATTTGCCGCGTTCATGTTGTGCGGCCTTGTCCCGCTGGTGAGTTATCTCGGCGCAGGCGGGCTCGCCCCGTGCGTCGTCGCAACTGGAGTGGTTTTCTTCGCGATCGGAGCCATCAAGAGCCGCTGGTCACTGAGCCGATGGTGGCATTCGGGATTGGCGACTTTCGCCATCGGCATGAGCGCTGCGGCACTGGCATTCGGGGTCGGCTTTGGCTTTCGGATGTTACTCAACGTGTCCGTAGGTTAAATATGGTCATTTCGTCGATGGATAATGAGCTAGCCATTGTGAACTACAATATAATTCGCAACCGTGATTGCATTGAACGCAGCGACTTTCTCTGTTGCGTTTCTTGCGGAGAGGCTGCAAAAAAGCCTATGGCGCGCCAAATTCGGAACTATTCCGGAAATTAAAGTTGTGATCAGCGAAAGGAAGATACCCATGACACACTTCGGCAAAAGCTGCGCAGCGAGAATCTCCAGGCGCTCTTTATTGGAGGGCGCCGTCCGCGCAAGTGGCACAGCGACAATCCTCCTGACGGCCGCTCTCCAGCCTGCCCAGGCTCAGGCGGGCAAAATTTCACAAAAAGTAGTCAAATATCAGGATTCCCCGAAAGGCGCGCAGATGTGCAGCAACGATGCTTGCCGACTTACTCAAGGAAGAAGAGGTGGTCGGCTTGCTTCGCGAATCGACCCGCTCTGGGTATCTAAGACGCCGTGCCTATGAGATAATCCAAGACGTAATTTTTTGGAGCTTGTGCCATGTTGCTCAAGAACACGATCCGTGCGTCCGCGAAACGTCTCGCAGCTTTCACGTTTTCACTCGTTTTCGCTGGCGCGGCACTGCCAGCTTTTGCCCAGCAGCAAGGGCAGGCGACGCCGAGCGGCCCGACGCCGCCTTATGGTTACGGCCAACACATGTGGGGTGGACCCCATCTCTTGACGATCGTCGGCCCAATTGTCGTGGTGCTCGCCCTCATTGGCGCGATGGTCATCTTTGTGTGGCTTGTGCGCTGGGCGACTCGTGGCTATCCGTTTTATAATCACCTCAACCGCCGCGGCGAGGGCGGGTGCCCCTGCTGTGGTGGCCGCCGCGCCGCCCTCGACATTCTTGATGAGCGCTTTGCCAAGGGCGAAATCGATACGGCCGAGTTCGAAGAGAAGCGGAAGCTGCTCGGCCAGTGAGCCGGATGTATCGCTCTAACTTGCCGTAGGAGCCTTGCCGCCGTGACGGCACTAGCTAATGTTCCTTACTCAGCTGCCGGAGACGGTCTCGACGATTGTTCAGCTTGGTGTCCGTTGACATCTCAACCATTTTTCGGAGCGGTTGATAGAAAAACTGATCTGTTTATCTCGCCCATCGCGAGATAATTGGAGGCTTGCAGAGCGATGTGCTCTTCACCCATTTTGTCCAGGGTCTGCCTGAGACGGGTTAGGATTGCGATCGCTTCATCGGATTTCGCGCTCCGGCTTTCTATGGAAACGATTGAACTCAGGACTTGTAATTGATTTCCAATCCTGTGGTTTATCTCATGGATTAAAAGGTCCTTCTCCCGTGTTCGCTGTCTTACCAGCCGCTCAAGTTCCGCTCGTTGTTTTTTTGGGGATGGTAATTCGTTGATTTGCGGAATAATGAAAGTGAATGCAAAAGCCGTACCCACTGAAGCCGCCGCACATAGGAAATTAATTGCTGCCTGTCCGGTGAGATTCTTGACGCCTCGCAACGCGGACCACACGTGCATTAAGTGAGTTAACCCACAGGCCACGATAAAGGTCACAAAAAGCATCCATAGCCAAGGGTAGGGAATGTCATCTTTTCGTGTGCGGAGTACCACTGCCATGGTCAGAGGTATTGCAAAATAGGAAGCGGCGATTGCCAGATCAGACCCTATCAAGAGCGAGAAGAGACCAGTTCTCGATGTGCAAAGCTGAAGAAGGTCCTGAAGCATTATCCAGTCCTCAATTGAGCGCTCCGAAGCCGGCTGCTCGGCGAGACACTGAAGTTGGCGCAAAAAGACGGGGGTCTTCCGCCACCTTCGTAACTCCTCTATTTATTCGGTGGCGCGTGGAACAGAGCCATCGGCAGACCATTTAGGCGTCGCCGAAGGCTGGGGCGATATCGTCCATGAAGCGGTGCATTTGCTCACGCACATAGGCGTCGGGGCGATTGCCGAAATTGAAGTAGAGGATTACCTCGTCGATGCCGATCGCTTCGACCCGCTTCAAGGTGTCGATGATCTGCTGGGGCGAACCATAAAGTAGCGAATTATCGTCGAAGTCGGAAGCTTTGACGTCGTTGAGCCGCTCGCCCATTTTCTTGAAGTACTGCATTGTTGGCGGCAGCGCGCCCTGGCCGCCCTGACTCATCGTCTTGCGCAACCCCGCCATCGTAATGTAGTTGACCATCCGCTCCAGCGCCCGTTGGCACTCGTCCTCACCTTCGCCGATATTGATGAAGTAGCTGCACTTGACTTTCTGCGCCGGCTTTCCCGCCTTCTCGCAAATCTCGCGATAGGTGGTCACCGCATTGCCCAAGCTGCCGAACAGGACGGTTGCCGCGAACGGCGCCAGCAGCAAATTCCAGTCCCACCTTGCGGCCAACTCCATGGAGAAGCGCGAGAACGAGCCCATGTAGGGCCTAAAGTCCTTCTGCAAAGGCTTGGGGGAAACCTCAACGTCCTCGAAATTATAGAACCGCCCCTTGAAGTTAAACGGCCGGGTTTCGGCCCAACAGCGCATCAACAGTTCGATGCCTTCGCTGAACTGCTCAGCGGAGAACTGGAAATCGGCATTGAATGGCGTGAACTCATGACTGTCGTAGCCTCGCCCTGCCGCGAAATCGACGCGCCCGCCGGACAGTTGGTCAAGTGTTGCCCATTCCTCCGCGACGTGGATCGGGTGGTGGATCGGCAGCATGACGACCGCCGGTCCAAGCCGCAGGCGCGTCGTGGCAGCGGCGATATTGGCCAGCACGACCGCGGGCACCGACACGCAGCCGCGCCGGTTGAAGTGGTGCTCGCCGATCCATGCCGAGTTGAGTCCAAGCTTCTCGGCCAACACCGCCTGGTCGCGTATCTCTACCAGGAATTGCTCCGGCGAGCGCGGATTGTTGGGGTAGCGGTTGTCGCTCAGTGTGAAATAGCCGAATTTCATGGCGGCGGTTGGCTCCCTTGGTCAACGCATCATGTGTTCGGAGGGGAGGCGTCGGGAAGCTCTCCCATATCGACAATTGCCGTTCGGCCAGAGCCAAGACCCGTGCCGCGCAATACTTCGATGGGATCTACAGCCAGCTGACCGGGCCGAGGAAATCCCGCTTTCCGATCGGCACGCCGCGATGACGCAGGATGTTGTATGCCGTCGTTACAAAGAAGAAGAAATTCGGCTGGGCAAACTGTTGCAGATAGTCGTTGCCCTTCATTTTCCGCGCGTTGCCACCGCCGGTCCAGGCAATGACCTTCTCCTCCGCGCCATCGACCTGTGCGCGAGTAAGGGACTTCACGAAGCCCAAGGCGGTTTCGACGCGGCTCTTGGCCGCGGCGAAACTGGCGTCGTCCACGGTGGGCAACGCGGGAGGAGTAATGCCAGCGAGGCGGCCACCCGTGTTCATGGCGAAATCCGCTGACTGGCGGATCTGGCGGGCGAGGCAGAACATGTCGGGATACAACCGGTCCTGCAGTAGGGCCGATTCCTCAATCTTGTTGGCGGCACAATGCGCGGCGGCCTTGTCGATAATACCGGCCAGCGCGCCCAGCTGCTGGGCGCAGGGAGTTACAGCCGCGTCATACAACGAATACGCCATTTTGGTTTCTCCTTCAGTTGCAAATTTTATGGGAGAGACCATAGGGGAAGCCCGGTCCTCCTGCCAACAGTGCCATCATTGCCAAGTACCCCGACGGCTGTGCCGGTCGGGGCACAGCGCGATTGCTTTCGGGCGCAAAGCGGCCGCGGCATTATACGGCCACAGACCATCATTTAGCGGCGTGATATTCTTCGCCAGATGAGCGGGCGCAATCCCCTTGGGGCGGGTCAAAATGACCACTCCGCCCATATTGACAGCCACGGAGCCGACCCATGACCACCCGACGCACCACCTGCAGCTGCGGGCAGCTTCATCTCACCATAGAGGGCGAACCGTCGCGCATCTCCATGTGCCACTGCCTTGAGTGTCAGCGTCGCACCGGCGCCGTGATCAGCAACCAGGCGCGCTTCCGGCGCGAGCAGGTCACCTTCGCCGGTGAGGCTACGTCGTGGATGCGGACAGCCGAAAGCGGCAATTTGCTGACGTTTCATTTCTGTCCGATTTGCGGCTCCACTGTCTACTGGGAGGGCGAAGGCTTTCCTGGGTACGTTGCTGTTGCCATCGGCAACTTCGGCGACCCGAATTTTCCCGCGCCGACCATCGCGGTGTGGGAGGAAACACGCCACCCATGGGTCGCGTTGCCGCCGGACACGCCGCCCAAGCGCATGGCGAAGCAGGGATGATTAAACGACCAGCGGTCATGGCAGGTGTCGATCTGCTTGTCCGCTATGAACGGTCCGACCGTGGTTCGGCCCGCCAGCGAGCGAAGTTGGCAAGTGCGGCACTTATGTAACGCGCTTGTAAGAGCAGTTGATGGATCCGCCACCTCTGCGGTTGGGATTTACGTATCTCAATTCGTTCTCTGAAAGCGCGGTAACAACTCGCTTTCCATTGGTTCCATTCTGGTTGGGAAATGAACTGCGCTCGATATGGAGTTCAATCGTCTTATCCGTCTCATTGACGGCATACGTGCCGTAGTAGGCTATTGATCCTTGCACCGCCGCTTTGTTTTCCTCCGGGGATGTTTTCAAGCGATCGTTTGAGGCGAATTTTGAAATTCAGCTATTGCTTGAAATGAAAAGTGACCGTCGTCCGTGAATATATATTGGCCAGCAGGACTGCCCCCTAGGACGAGGGGACTCTTTGTACCATCCAATGCAACTATCTCAGACTCAATGAGCGCCCACGTTCCGACAAGTTGCTTTTTAATGCCCATTGTCATTGTCCCTTCCCAAAGAGTCCCCGCTCCAATGTGGCAACAGTATCATGCCGCAAACCGAAGTTCTGCGCCGACCGGCGGAGCCTCGGCATATGTCTGCTTATGGCCCGAAACCGAATGCCGCAACGCGTACGTTTTGTCTGTTATCAGGAAAAGCGGACCTTACTCAGACATCGCAAAAGCGAGGCGATTGGACCCATAGCGACATTTCGGCACCGTAAATTGACGCAGTGGCGAAAGGCCATGCGCCTGACGGGAAATAATGAATTATCTGGTCTCGACTGATCCGCTTACTCGGCCCTAATGTTGGCTGCCCGGATCACCTTGGCCCATTTCCCAGTGAACTCCACGATAAAATTGCCGAACTCGTCGGGCGAGACGATAAGAGGTTCTACGCCCAAATCAGCGAGCCTAGCCTTGAACGTTGTATCGGCGAGCGCAGCATTAACTTCTCTATTAAGCGTTGCGATGATTTCCGGCGGCGTGTTCGCAGGAGCGCCGATGCCATCCCAGCTGCTCGCTTCGTAGCCTGGCACAAAATCGCCGATCGGCGGAACGTCCGGCAGCACGGCCAATCGTGTTGCGGTCGTGACCCCCAAAGGCCTCAGCTTGCCAGACCTGATGTGGCCGATGGATGAAAGCACCACGTCGAACATGATCTGATCTTGGCCGGAAATCAGATCAGGCAGCGCAGGCGCCGCGCCGCGATAGTTCACCGTAACCAAGTCAACGCCAGCCATCGCTTTGAATAACTCACCGTAAAGGTGCTGCGCGCTTCCCACCCCGCCTGTCGCCATGTTGATCTTGCCCGGATTGGCCTTGGCGTAGGCAATGAATTCGGGAACTGTCGTAACCGGAACCGAAGGATTGACTTCCATCACGCCGCCCGCGCGCCTGACGCCAGCGATCGGAGCGATGTCGTGGATGAAATTGAAATTGAGATTGTCGTAGAGTGTCGCGTTCCACGCATTCGAGGCCGAAACTTCAAGCAGGGTATAGCCATCGGGGGGCGCTCGCACGACCATCTCTGTAGCAAGATTGCTACCGGCGCCTGGCCGGTTCTCGACGATGAATGGCTGACCCAGGTGTTCCGACAACCATTGGGCGATCAATCGCGCACTGGTGTCGAGTGGGCCGCCCGCGGCATAGCCGACCAGTAAGTGCACGGGCCGAGACGGATAGCTCTGTGCCCAAACGGAGCGCGATAAGGCGGGAAACGCGGCAGCGCTCGCTGCCAGGTGCAGGAATTTTCGGCGGCGAAGTTTCATTCGATCACCTCGTCGGCTAGTGAGCAGGGGCGACGACGACAGGAGGAAGAATATCACGCCTAAAATTGGAGGTCTGGCCCTCAAGAGCCTCGATAGCAGATGCTCGGTGCGGCCGTTTTAGGGTTTACTTCGGCCGCGACTAGATCAAAGCGGCGCGGCAGAAGATGACCTACAACGGCGCTTCGCCACCGTAAATTGCCGCATCGCGAAAGGTTCATTTCGCGGAATTAAAATCATGGAACATCTAGCCGAAATATCCCGCATCACTCCGCCTTGATGCCGGCGAATTTGATAACTTTGGCCCACTTCTCGGTTTCGTCGGCGAGGAACTTGGCAAAGTCGGAAGGCGAAATGGCAAACGCCGAGGAACCCAAATTGGCGAGCCGCGCCTTCATACTTGGATCGGCGAGGCCCGCGTTGATCTCCTTGTTGAGTCTGTCGATGATGACAGTGGGCGTATTCTTGGGGGCGCCGATACCGTACCATGCCGTCACCTCGTAGCCAGGTACGAAATCGCCCACAGTCGGAATATTCGGCAATGCGTCCGCGCGCGTCGCGGTGGTCACTGCCAACGCCCGAAGTCTGTCGGCCCTGATGTACTCGATCGATGCCGAAATAGGTGCGAAGTAGACCTGTACTTGACCACCGAGCAGGTCAGTCAGTGCCGGTGCGGAACTGCGGTAAGCCACGTGCGCCATGTCGATCCCAGTCATGAATTTGAACAGTTCGCCCGCCATATGCGGGGATGAGCCGACGCCCGGAGACGCCATGTTGATTTTGCCGGGGTTTGCCTTGGCAAAACTTATGAACTCGGGAACCGTTTTGGTCGGAAAAGATGAATTCACAACCATCACGTCGGGATCACGACTGATGCCTGCGACCGGTGTGATGTCGCGGAGGAAGTTGTAATTCAGGTTTGGGTAGAGAGTGGCGTTGACCGCATCCGGCAGTGCCACCATCAGGAGCGTATAGCCGTCAGCGGGCGCTTTGACGGCGGCTTCGGCGGCGATACTACCACTGCCTCCCGGCTTGTTTTCCACGACGAACGGCTGACCGAGCCGCTCCGACAGCCATTGTCCCATGAGGCGCGCCAATATGTCCGGCGGGCCGCCAGGAGCGAAGCCGACGAACAGACGCACCGGCCCCGCCGGATAATCAAGCGAATATGCGGTGCGCGATGCGACCGGCAGGGCGGCGGCGCCTGCTGCCAGATGCAAGAATCCACGGCGGGGAAATTTCATTTGGTCACCCCATGGCGGTCACAGTAAGGTTATCATGCCTCACGCGGCAGATCTGTGACCGGAAGGCCCACGGTTGCTATAAAGCAGCATACGGTCGCTTTGGAGTAAAAGCGGTCGCGCGGCATTTCACAGGCGCCTGACGAAACGTACTACTCCATCGAGCACAAAGCGATCGGAGGCGGACGCCAAGCTAGAGCCAGTTGCTCAGCATATGCGTCCTGCCATCCGCTGCTGTCGTCACTTACGAAGTATCCGCCGCGTGCGTCGCGGAATACCCCGACGTTTTCGACACCAGGCGGCGGTGAGCCGTTGTCGCGCAGCGCACGGGCAGCCATCAATAGGCGGCGGCGCGTGCGTGTGATCATTTGATCCGATGGGGCGAGATGCTCGAAGGCATGATCCAAGATCGCGCCCATGCTCTCGGTGACGGCTTGATCTTGCAAATGGATGCTATCGATGCCGCTATAGATCACGTTGTTATGCTGCGCAGCACGGTCAATGTGCCAATCGTTGCTTGCATTTGCGGCAAGCCGCCAGCGGCCGAGCCAATCGGTCGTGTTGGGCAGAAAATCGTTGCAACGCCCCATGCCGCCAATCTGTGCCCCGTCTTTGAACACCGGCGCCTGCTGCGTCATGGCCGAAACCCCGCGCTTCCACCACAGCACCCAGTACATGGTGTGCTCATCATCGAGCGGCACCCATCCGCGAAGCTGCACGTGACGACCGAACTCTCCATTCGGCACTTGTGTCCAGAATGGAAACAGGAAGTTGCCGAAGCGCCATGACGTTTTGCCGGGACGGGCGATGCGATAGCCGGCGTATGTCGTGCCCCAGTCCGTGTCCGCAATGTGATATTCCGGCGCGCGGATCGCGACCGTGTAGTGGATTGGATCGTGCTCCTCGAGGTTATCAGGGTCGACGTGGCCGGCGTGCAGGAAGCCGAAATGCGAGGTGTCAATATCGCCCTCCAGTGCCTGCAGATAATTGCAGTCGCGTTGAATGAGGCTGATACCAACCTCGTCCTCCGGAACGTCGAGAATCTCGAACGCCGGTAGCGGGGGCATTTTGGTGCGCGACCCCATGTAAACCCAAATTATCCCGGCGCGCTCGACCGCCCGGTAGGCTTTTGCATTGACCTTATGCTTGAAATCCTGATCGGGCGGCACGTTCGGCATGTCGAGGCACCTGCCCGAAACGTCGAATTTCCAGCCGTGATAGATGCAGCGTATCCCGCCCTGCTCATTGCGACCGAGAAACAGCGATGCGCAGCGATGTGGACAACGATGATCCATCACTCCGACCCGACCCGTGCTGTCGCGAAATGCGATCAGTTTCTCACCGAGCAACATTAGGCGAAGCGGCACGCCGTCGCGCGCAAGCTCCGACGACATTAGCGCGGGAATCCAGTATTCGCGCATCAATTGACCCATAACGGTGTCGGGGCCGACCCGTGTCAGCTCAACGCTATCGGTCGCCGTCGCCATGGCGTTCTCCTGGTCATCTGTGATTGGCGGTCTCTCAACCGAGACAGCTATTATATCAGGATTTGAAGGTCGCGAACCGTGCGGCAGGTCCGATCAATGTATTGCGAAGGAGCTGACCCTCTACCGCCCCAACAGCCGACGACCTGCGTGTCTGCTTTCTAAGGTCTAGCGATCGCGCCTGCGTTGATGGGCAGCGGCAGTTATTGAGCGGCGCTTTGCCAACGCCGAATACCGCATTGCTAAAAGCTCCATTCGCGGAACGGCACATTATGGGATGCCCGTCATGCGTCCGACACCCCTGCGGCATCAGACCTTTGCTGTCTCCGGCGTGATCGGCGCCTGAGGCTTGCCCCTTTTGTCGCGCGGCCGACCGGCGGTGCGGCGAATGGCCTTGCGTACGCTGTCCGGCTCGGCGGGGTTGACACCATTCACAGGCCCCCCTTTGATGGTAACCCGCTCCATGTAGCGGTGCTGCGGAAAGTAGTCATTGACCGCATAGTGCTGGGTCGAGCGGTTGTCCCACAAGATCAGCGTGTGCGGCGCCCAGTGATGGCGGAACTGATATTCTGGGATCTGCGCCTGCTGGAACAAAATATCGAGCAGTGATCTGCTCTCGCGCTCGTCCATGTTCTTGATCGCGACCGTAAACTGTGGATTGACGAACAGCACCTTTCGGCCCGTCACCGGATGCACACGCACCACTGGATGAACGGCCGGCGGGTATAAAAGCTCCCAGCGAATCACGTTCCTCCGGTCCTCCTCGGAATCGTCAAAAAGCTCGCGAAACGGCTTGAAGTCGTGGATTGCTTCGAGGCCGGAGATGAAATGCTGCATGCGGTCACTAAGACCATCGAAGGCCGCCGACATGCTGGCGAACATCGTGTCGCCACCGATCGCCGGCACCTCCTTGGCGACCAGGATTGTCGCCTTTGGCGGCTCTTTCCGGAACGTCTCGTCCGAATGCCACACATCGGTGCGGAACGGCGGATTGGTCTCGTCGTTGCGGAACTTGATCAGTACTGAGACATTTTCGTCCCTCGGCGCAAACGGATGCACGGTCAATTCGCCGAACTGCCGCCCAAAATCCGTCAGGTTCTCTGAGCTGATGTCCTGGTCGCGGAAGATAATTAGCTCGTTCTCGGCCAGCGCAATTTCGATGGCATCGCAGACCTCGGCCGAGATTGGTTTGCGCAGATCGGCGCCGGTGATCTCGGCGCCGAGATTGACGCCGACGCGTGTTATCGTGAGGCCAGCCTGCTGCGCAACGATGGAACGGCCGTGGAAGCTATCGACGGGTCTGATCAAGGCGCAATCCTCCGTATGACGGGGCATCATAGCGGGCCTCGGCGTATGCCGAACAGGGGCGGTGCTCGGTCACCGAAGGCGAGGCGTGACGTGCGTTGATTCATTCGATCACCTCGTGCGAATTAGTTCTGTGTCCCGACACCGGCCAAGTTGCTTTACGCTCGTCCCATCGGCAACGGCGAGCGATCGGCAAATTCCATCTCGCGATAGGCAAGACGCTCCATCATTTCGGCGCGAGCAGCACGCTGCGCCGGATCGTCGAACAGATTATCCATCTCATGCGGATCGCTTTGCAGATCGTAAAGCTCACCATACGGGTCCCCCTGCGCGATGGTCATGCGGTAACGCCGCGTAATCAACGTGCGCAGTCGCGATCCGGACGGAAGCCCGAAGATGGCGCGCTGTTGGTCGTCTTCGATGACCATCGAATCGCGAGGCAGCACCGCGCGCGCATCTTGCAGCACCGGCAGGAGGCTAACGCCCTGGATGCCGTTGTAGGGCTGCACCTTCGCGCGATCGAGAATTGTCGCCGCGATATCGAGCGTGCCAGAAAGCACGTCGGTACGTCGCGCCGCACCGGCTCCGGGATCGGCCCAGATGAATGGGACGCGGGTGATGGCCTTATAATGAGCAGGGCCCTTTAGTAGTAATTGGTGATCGCCAAGAAAGTCGCCGTGGTCACTGTTGAAGATCACAATGGTATTGTCCGCCAATCCGCACTCCGCGAGACGATCGAGCACACGGCCGATCGCGTCATCGATCATGGTGATCATGCCGCAAGAAAGCGCCATCGCCTCACGCGCTTCACGCTCATTGACCGCAAATGCCCCCTGACTTGACGTGTCGGCCTTACCGGCTTCCCGCTGCGCCAGAGCCCAGCTCACCGGCCGGGCCAGCGGCCGATTGCGGGAACGAAAGCTTGCCGGAAGCGCCATGTCATCCGGCTGATACATCGACCAATAGTGTCCAGGCGGGGTGAACGGATGATGCGGATCGGGGAATGACGTCATCATAAAGAACGGCTTGCTA